>Ga0192245_10009_pt1 | contig 98320 bp, 82 predicted proteins | sample Koala_Koa27_M3_FD_131238 | JGI IMG/M metagenome (GOLD analysis project Ga0192245, IMG submission 131238) | Enriched cells from koala feces incubated with labeled cellulose particles, San Francisco Zoo, California, United States - Koala_Koa2-7_M3 ...
CCGGGGAGCCGGGTGAAGGGATAACACGGAGCAGTTTTTCTTTGACAGATGGTACTGTTACTGAACTTCCCAGTCTTAGTTTCCAAAGTTTACTGGAAATAGCCGCTACATTGGCTACCAATGGAGTAGAAGCGATTTCCCCTATTTTAGAGGCGATTGATCTTCCCGGAGATCTGGCTACTGCGGCTCTCCGCACATTCAAAGTATCTACCCAGTTCCCTCATCCGGCTGGTACGGGAGAGATGATCGATATTTCTGGTGTAGTGGTAGTTCCGGCAGAATATTCGGACTCTCTTCGTTTTGTGATCTCTCCGGTACCTACCTATACGGCAAATGCTTCGGCTCCCTCCAATATATTTGCCGGAGAAGTACCTTTGTTGTATGATCAGTTCCTGAATTATCTGTATTTTGTCGCGCTGAATGCCTTGCAGAATTGTGCTATTTTCTTTCCGGATTATCCTGGATTCGGAGATTCTTACGGACAATGTTTCCATCCGTATGCCATGAGAGATGTATTGGTGAACTCTACGATTGATCTGGCAAAAGTAGCTCAGGATGCGTTGACATCTTATGAATATCTCTATAAGAAAGAGGTGATTGTAACCGGCTATTCGCAAGGTGGTCTGGTAGCTACTGCTGTGGGTCGGGAATTGGATCTGAACGGAGATTCCTATGGACTCCCTATGAATTTATTAATTGCCGGAGGGGTTCCTGCCGATCTGGTCATTATGATAGATATAGCCAGAGTTACTACTGCTTTGCCTTTAAGTTTTATTTTCCCGTATGCGATATTGGGTTATCAGTTGAATGGATATACCGATCTGAACACATCGGATCTGCTGAATTCTCCTTACGATGAGACCTGTTACACTTATTTTAACGGTCAATACAGTGTAGTAGAGGTTCTGGCTGCTTTCCCGCTTACGAATGTCGGACTGCTTACCTTAAATAATATCATTGATAATAAGTTTAATACCAGTGTGGCTCTTCTGGATGAACTTCTGGCGGAAAACAGCATTGAAGCCTGGAAGAATACGGCTCCGGTCATATTTATACACGGTCTGTTGGATGAAGCAGTGTATTATGCGAACATAGTGAACTTCATTGACGATATGGAAGCTTTGGGAGGAACACCTGTGTTGCATACCAATCTGCTGACTGAACACATACTGACTATGCTGGATTATTTTGTAGAGTTGGGTCTTTATATACCTCAATATAATTAATCTGATCCTATAGTAAGAGCAGGGTAAAGATCCCTGCTCTTCTTGGTTTAATTCCTGTCTTTTCGAAAAGGAATGCTACTATTTTCTCTTCTCACCGTGTCTTTATTTTTACATTTTCAGATATATTTTTTGAAACTTGTCCTTATGGGTAGTATCCTTTTATTATATAAAATGCCAACCTGATCCCGATGCTTTTTATAGTTGGAATAGGTTGGTAATAGCAGAACACTTAAAAAATAACATACAATAGTCCCAGATGTAAAATATGCAAAGGATAAGACTATGTCTAAGGTGTAATATATGTTCTGTTTTTTGTACTTTGTTAGTTTTCAGCGTACTGATTTTATGTTCATTTGTTATTTCATGTCATGGAGTGACTGTTTTAGGATAGCTTTTACTGTCCATGCCTTTCAGACAATCCGTAAAAAATAAAATGTAGTATATAATAGCTCATTCATCCTATTGATCCACAAAATACAGATGTAACTCCCAGGTGCGTAGTATTCCTTCTGTATCGGGTGTTTGGATGGTGAACTTTATGAAAGATGTATGAATTTCCAATGCATAGTTACAGCTCCACCCCTGCTGTATGATTGTACCTGAAGCCGGTGAGTGACCATCACCTTCAAAATATTCTTCTTCATTAAGTCCGTAAGTAAAATAAGTTATCGGTTCGTTATTTTCCTCTATCACATAGAATCCTATTACCAGGAAGGTGATCTCACCCTGTTCGGTAATGACTTCGGCCAATACATGGTATTTGTAGATCTCAAATCGTCCGGTGAATGTTTCACCGGATTTGATCTCCCAGTACCCTTCCCTGATTTGTGGAAGATTAAAGTCCTCGTTTTCCTCTTTATCACAGGATGTAAATCCAACATTGAAGGTACACCACCCTATAAGGAGAAATAATATTTTTTTCATACTGTAGGGTTAAATGCAAACATTTTATCTTGATTTATAAAAAACGGATAGGAATATCATTGGATAGGAAACGATTGATTAATGATCAGATGATTATTCATTAAGTACCCTTATGGAAACAATCTTTGCTTCCGGATTGAAATCTTCTATCTTAGGTCTTAAAGCTTTGTTGGTGTACCAATGTTGAAGCCAGTTATCATACGCTTCTTTTCCCCCTTTCAGGCCTTCTTGACTTATTTCGATCATCAGTTTGTCCGCGTATTTAATCTGGAACAGAGGAACAAGAGGATATTCATACCCTACTTCCAGTTGGTGATCTTTTAGTATTTCCAGTGCTTCCTGTAAGGTCATCCCTACATGTAATCCTTCTGCTGTATAGAAATCACCGGAATAGGCAATCATAAATCTATTGGGGTTGAAGCCCATGATCACTCCTTTTTCCGGATGCAGGATGTGATAATGATTGCCCATATGCATATCTTCAACAAAATCAATATTGAATTCATTGCTTAGATTGGGTTCTTTATCTGTGAGTTTTACATATCCTATTCCCTGCGCAGTGATCAGGTAAGGATCGGGCTTCATAATAAAATCCGGCATTCCATTATCTACTCCGTTCAGGATAGGATAGCCGCTATTCACCCCTTGTGTATCCGCTATCCATCTTCCCTGGGGTCTGTTGCCATTCAGCGCGGCTATGAGCTCTTCGCTTTTCATCTGTGAAGAAGACCGGCCCCCGTTCTCCATATAAAAATCGCTTTCTTTCTTTTCGGCTTTGGTAAAGGATTTGACATCGGTATCGAAATAGCAATTAGTTACCTGGCTGATGTTGTTCCTGTATTGAGGAAGCAGGTGGTTTCCTTTCACTTTTCCCGCGCTGTAGCTGTTGGAGATCTCGGCGCTTCCCAGCCCTTCCAGTTTTTTAGTACCCGTGATCCCACCCACAGACGGCGTAACGGCTACCAGGTCGGCAGATATATTTCCCCGATTGTAACAATCGCGGATCTTTCCTTCTTTGAGCAATTCGCCTACAATCCCTCCGCAATAGTTGGACAGAGAGAAAAATTTCATTTTTCCACGGAATCCGCAGGCTTCTACCAGTCCGCTGCTGCGCGCGGCGATACCCCCTCCGTAGGAGATAGGTTCGAGATGTCCGGTAGCCAGACAACCCCGGATAAGAGCCTGATTGATCCCGGCGATGCCTCCGACAGTAGTTCCTTCGATCTTTGCGTCCGATTCGCAGGCTTCGATGGTGCCCTGATTCACGGCCGCGACGCCCCCGGCGGTCTCGGCCTGGATGGTACAGGAATTGTCCAGTTTCACTCCCTTCACACACCCTTCTTTATCTATGTAACCGAACAGACCGCCAAGTGCCACCTGTTTTTTATTCTCCAGTTTTACGATAGAAAGGTTGCGTATGGTGTGTCCGTTGCCGTAGAACCGGCCGGCGAAGGGTGTTTCTTTGCTGTTACCTATGGGTTGCCAGTTATTTTCGGATGGGGTAGCCGATTTCTGGTTACTCAGGTCAATATCAATGGCCAGTAAGAAATATTTCCCGCGGTAACTTTCTCCGTTATTGACTTTGTGGGCTATATATGCCAGTTGCACGGCAGCGCAGACCACATACGGATCTTCCTGGGTACCGGAGCCCGGCAGAGAGACCGATTTGTTGCCGTTCCACGGGCTGGTGAAAAGGGAATAGCTTTTTGCCGCGTCGGGAATAACTATTTCTCCGTGTGCCACCGTCTGCTGTCCGTACATATCAGAAATACTCATCATAGAGGAAATTGCCAGGATCAGGCATACGCTTCTTTTTTTCATACTCATCTTATTTTATGTTTACATAGATTTCCCAAACAGATATGGGCATAAAAAAGTGTGGGACCGTTGATCTTACTTTATCATGTAGGCTCTGGTAAACCTTTGGGCTAAAATAAGCAACAGCCCACACACATATAACATGAGTGTGAGAAGTTTGCTTATTCCCGCCCGCATAAAATTTACCAGATTTTACATGAGAGAACAAACATGAACACTTTCGTATTCCCGCAATGTCTGTCTTTCGACCTGACAAATATAGGAAAAAAACGAAATATGCCACAAACTTCTCCGGGGAGCTGTTGCCGGTTTTGTATAATAAGGGTCCATTGTCCGGACTTTTGTCCTTTTATACCCTGGCCGGGCGAAAGGTAATAGCAAAATAGGTATTTTTTTAATGATGGGATAAAGTTTTTAATTTTTATATTTGCAACGATTCGTATGTGTGTATAGGTAGCTTTTTTCTGTAGGGATATTTATAGATTGGTTCAGGTATGTATCGGAAGTGTTTGCTGCTGTTCGTATTCTTTCATCTGGCGGCCTGGGGGATGTCCCAGACCAGCCGCGCGCTGATCGTAGCTATTGAAGCATATCCGGAGGGCAGTGGATGGTCGAAAATACATGCCACCAATGATCTGCGCCTGGTAGTGCCTCTGCTTACCGACAAAGGGTATCCGACGGAAAACATCGTGGTACTTACCAATGAGAACGCGACCAAATCTTCTGTGGTGAGGCAACTGGAAGCGTTGGCGCGATATACGGGTCGGGGAGATCATGTGTATATTCATTTTTCGTGTCACGGGCAGCAAATGATCGATGATAACGGAGATGAGCCTGACGGACTGGATGAAGCCCTGGTCCTCTACGACGCGCGGCGCAGGTTTGAGGCTGGCAGGTATGAAGGAGAGAATCATCTGCGGGACGATGAATTCGGAAAGTATCTGGATCGGATCCGCCTCCGTGCCGGTCCGCAGGGACAGGTGGTGGTGGTGTTGGATGCCTGCCACAGCGGGACTGCCGATCGGGAGACCCGTGAAAGGTATGTACGGGGTACGACGTATATTTTTGCTCCGGAAAATGCGGAAATACCGGACCCGATCCGCAGAAAGTACAACACACCATAAAAATCCATAGAAAGTTCTCACCGATGGCTGTGATCAGTGCCTGCAAGCCGGATGCGTTGAACTATGAATATAAAGATCCTTCTGACGGAACCTATTACGGCTCTCTTTCTTATGCTTTCTGTCGTCTGGTGCGGGAAGAGGGAGAGGGGCTGACGCATACGGAATTTTTCCGGAAGCTGGAAGAACAGATGGCACATCTGTTTTCCGGACGTAAAAGAAAACAAACACCTTTTTGTGAAACTACACATGAAAAAACCTATTCCGACTCTCCCGATCCCATCCGGAATGACCAGCAGCAGCTTGCCCGCTTGTATGCCGGTAAGGAGTCGGACATCACTTTCGTCTATGAGCTTTACCGGGAAGAGTTTATCCGTTTTGCGGTCAGGAATTTTTCCGTGAGCCGGGACGAAGCGGTAGATAATTATCAGGAGAGTTTTCTGGCTCTGTACCGGAATGTGGCGCAGGGCAAATTGACTCAGCTGACCTGTTCGTTGAAAACCTATCTGTTCCGGATTGGCAGGAATCTGCTGTTGAAGCAATACAGACAGAAACAAGGGGAGTATCTGACCGTATTCCCGGATCTGCCTGCGGATACGCCGGAGGAACCGGAAGATGCGGAATGGATGCGGAAGCAGGAGATAGCCAACCAGGTAATGGCCGCCCTGGAAGAGCCGTGTCATACGGTACTGACTTTGTACTACTGGCGGCGGAAAAGTATGAAAGAGATAGCAGAGGCGTTGCATTATAAGAACGATCAGGTGGCTAAGAACAAAAAGGGAAGCTGTCTGAAGAAACTGAAGATCGTGTTACTCGAACATTTTAGAAAGGAGGGTTTGCTATGAACCTGAATACTCGTTTACATAGCCGGGAGGAATGGACGGAACTCTATCTCTCCGGGAAACTTCCGGATGCGGAGAGAGAAGAATTTGAAGCTGCCCTGCGACAAGATCCTGTCTTGGGTGAGGAAGTGGAGCTCACGCGTCACATTGTGGCCGGTTTCCGGCACACAGGTGAAGCTTCGGTGATAGAGGAACTGAAGAATATTTCTTCCGAAGAGGAGTTACAGCAGTTGCTGGATCGGGCAGAGGACCGGCAGACTATACCGCGGAGGAAGAAGCCTACGCGGAAATTCTGGTATCCGGTAGCAGCGGCAGTTGCCATATGGGTACTTCTTTATATCGGTTATCAGCCCCGGTATACGCTTTCGCAGGTGTATCAGACCTGTTATGTGGTGCCGCCTTATGAAACGTTTCCTGTTCGGGGTGTGAGTGCGCTGGATGAGTAGCAACAAGCGTGGCTCAACCGGGCTGTCTCTTTGTATGAGAAGGAAAATTATCGGCAGGCGTTATCGGAATTTGAAAAGATCATTCAGGCGTTACTGGAACAGGACGTACCGGAAGAGGTCCTGTTCTATTCTTCTGTCTGTCTGCTGGAATCGGGAGAACCCGCGAAAGCCCTGTCCCGGTTGTGGGGTTTAGCTCGTTGCGAAGCGTGTGAATTTCAGGAAGCTGCTCAGTGGCAGATGATATGGGCCTATATACTTTTGGAACAAAGAGACGAGGCCGAACGGTTGCTCGGAGATAAGATGAATCAGCCCGATGGGGGTCTGTATGCCCGGTCTGCGAAAGAGGTATGGGATATGCTTAAGAAAAAAAGGTGGTTCTGAGGCTGTTTTGAAAAAGATATTCGGTTTAAAATGGAGTTGTATGTTCAGAAAAATATTTTCCTCAGCTTGTTTGTTCTTTCTTTTATCAGGGGTAGCTTCACAGACACTGCCCCGGAATGATATTTTTACTTTGCCTGATACAGGCTATTTGCAATATAGTGTAGAAGAACTCCCGGAAGCTCAGAACGGGTTATATACCTTTCTGGGGAATTGCAAAAAGGAAGCTGTGGAGATGTTCCCGGGCTGCCCTGAAAAAGCGTATGATATGTGGTGGGGGGCAATGAACGAACTGGTAGAGTGGGTGCGCCGGATGTCCTTGTACTACAGTCAGGACCATCCCTCTTTCAGTGGGTTGGCCTACGATTGTACGCTGTTAAGTAAAAGTATCCAGCTGCATGCTTCCCGATACAGGAACCAACTTGTTCGCGAAAGCGGGGATCCGCAGCTGATCGCGGCCTGGAATACCTTGAAAGCGGAGAAAGTGTTTTTTGAGGGCGGATTGGCTTTCGCGGAATTTACGGAATATTATCGTACCGACAGTGTGTATAAAGCCAGACTTGCTGTGCTGGAAAAGACCCTGCCTGTTGTTTTCGCGCAGATGAAGCAGGTGGAAACCACATTACGTGCCAGGAATGATTCGCTGGTACATTCCTGGAAAGACTACCTGGGGAAAGAGCGTCGGTTGTTGAACGAATTGAAAAACAGAGGTGCTTCCGATATAGATCTGGAAGTAAACTGGAAGGATGTACGGGAGGTACTGGCGGAAAATGAGGTCGCTATAGAGATTGTCTCCATAGATGGGAATATAGAAGGACGAGAAACTCTCTCCAGACTGTATGCCGCGCTGTTGGTGCGTCATGATTCTCCTTTTCCTCAGATTGTTTATCTGGTACGCGAACACACCGGGGTAGTTTCTAACATATTCGATATACCCGATCCGGATGATCTGGCTGCCTGGGTATGGAATGTACTCAGCCCCTGCCTTTCTGGTGTAGATACGATCTATATGGCTCCCGCGGGTCTTTTGCACGCGATCTCTTTTGCCGGTGTGAAAGATCCGGATCAGGGGTATGTGACAGATCGCGTGCTGATCCGTCATCTGCTCACTACCCGCGATATAATAGATAAAAAGCAGCAGCAGCCTTTACTTTCCGAAGTACCGGGAAAGGCTCTGTTTGTGGGAGGTGCGGATTTCGATCTCACTGAAGCAGAGCTCAGCAGCATGGATAGAGAAGAGATTCCCGCACAGGAGAATGCGATAAGGGCCATTCCCGAACATCTGCGCGCGCAAGGTCTGGACTATCTTCCGGGTTCTGTGAAAGAGGTGTGCGGAGCGGCGGATATGCTTGCGCGAAACCAGTGGAAAACCGCGGTATTTGTAGATCGTTACGCGACGAAAAAACAGATCCTTTCTGCTGTGGAAACGTTCTCACCGGATGTCCTGCATATTTCTACACACGGATTTTATTTTCCTCCTTTGTCGGAGAGCAATAAACTGCCTGTGGGGTTTTTTGAGGAGTATTCTGTGATGGAGTCTGTCTTTCGGTCTGCGACTCAACCTTTGATGCGGTGCGGACTTTTTTGCCGGTGCCAACCGGGTCTGGACCAACCAGACGATGGACGCTGAATGGGAAAACGGGATCCTGACCGGTTATGAGATCTCGCAACTGGATCTTTCGCAGGTACGCCTGGTGATCTTATCTGCCTGTAGTACAGGGATGGGGGATATTGATCATCGGGAAGGGGTGTTGGGATTACAGCGTGCTTTCCGGATGGCCGGAGTCGGGAATATGCTTGTAAGCCGCTGGGAGATACCGGATAAAGAGACCGAAGAGTTGATCTCGGCATTTTATCAATTATGGTTACCCGGTGTTACTGTGAAAGAGGCGTTTGACGGCGCGCAGAGACAGATGCGGGAAACATATCCGGATGATTCTTATAAATGGGCGGGTTTCCTTCTGATCGAATAACGCGCCGTATCCCGCAAAAGAGAACCTATCCTCTTTTCTCCTGCCTCTGCCCCTCCACAGGCCATCCGTAAGAAAAGAGGATAGGTGCGGTTCTTTTATTTTCTTTTTACTCCGGTCGGATTTCCCATCTGGTCAAACTTCTTTCCGTAGAGGATACAGATCACTCCGATGATCACAAACGGAATACTGAGCCATTGGCCCATATTGAAGGTCATTCCCTCTTCAAAATCTACCTGATTCTCTTTCAGCAGTTCGATAAAGAAGCGGAAAGTAAAGATATAGGTAAGGCAGAGTCCGAAATAGAATCCGCGGTGCAGTTGCTGGTCTTTGTAGGTATAGAGATAGACCATGATCAGGAAGAGAATGAAATAGGCGATGGCTTCGTAGAGTTGGGCCGGATGGCGGGGCAGCATATCCACCTGCTGAAATACAAACGCCCAGGGTACATCCGTGGGTTTGCCAATGATCTCGGAGTTCATCAGGTTGGCTATACGGATACAGCAGGCCACGATGGGGGTGGCTACGGCGATCATATCCAGTACATCTACGTAATTCATCTTCGTCTTCCGGCAATAGAGCCACAGCGCGATAATGAGTCCCAGTGTACCGCCGTGACTGGCCAGACCGGCGTAGCCGGTGAATTTCCATCCTCCCTCAGGCAGAAACCGTACCGGAAGGATCATCTCCAGCGGATGTGCCAGGTAGTATTCGGGTTCGTAGAAAAGACAATGTCCCAGACGGGCCCCCAGGATGATCCCTAAGCAGCAATAGATAAACAGCGTATCAAACTTCTTTTCATCGATCTTTTTGTCTTTGAACTGGCGATGCACCATATAGGTTCCCAGAATGATACCGACTCCCCACAGCAGTCCGTAGTAACGGAGAGGAAGACCGAATACGCTGAATATTTCCGGATCGGGATTCCAGTTGATCACACCTAATAATATATCCATATGCGCAGGCTTTTAATTGGTTTTAAATTTTTGAGCTACCTTCTGGTAGGTAGGTACTTCTAACTGATGTTCTCCGGCCAGTCGGATCATATCGAAAAGGAGTCCTCCGATTTCCGAATCGTGTCCGCGTGCCAGGTCTTTCTGCATAGACGCGGTACTGCCGGGATCTAGTTTATCTATGATCCTGAGGTTGTAACTGACCGTGTCTTCCGGAAATCCGATACCCAGTTTCTGCCCCAGCGCGGCACTTTCGCGCGACAGGCCGATAAAGGTATCCCGTATGTGACCCGGTTTCTGTACTTCTCCCATCGGGACATCGTAGTAGGCTCCCGTGACTGCCATGGCTGAGATGAAAGACCATTTGATGAATGTGTCCCGGTTGATGTCTTCCGATAGTTCGGCCTTGATACCGCTTTCCGTCAGGTCACGTTGTACCGCTTCCAACAGTCCGTCCGGTGTTTTTGTTCCGCGATGCGCGCCGAATACCATACGGAATATTTTTCCCATCTGGGTGACCTCTCCCGGCGCCGAGATAAAGCCTACGATGTAGATACACCCGTCTAATACGGTAATCTCAGGCACCCGTTCCTGTATATGAGGTCCGGTTCCGTATACATTGAGGACCGGGATGACTACCGTCTGCTTATGGGAAGCGCGGCGAAGGAGATCGGGGATGGAATCTATCGAATATCCTTTGACGCAAACGAAGATCACATCCGCTTTTCCGGTATATTCTTCCGCGGTGAACGCCTGTATGGGAAGGGTGTGTTCTCCCTTCAGATCGGAGCGCAGGATCAGCCCCCGGTCGCGGATCGCTTTCAGATGGGCTCCCCTCGCCACGCAACTCACCTCTTTTCCGGCCAGTGCCAGAAAACCCGCGATACTGCCTCCTACTCCTCCGGTGCCTGCGACAAGATACTTCATACGGATCTATACATTGAAACAGAAGTGCATGATATCTCCGTCCTGTACCACATACTCTTTTCCTTCCACATTCAGCTTTCCGGCTTCCCGTACGGCCGCTTCCGAACCGTACTGGATGAAGTCGGCGTACTTGATCACTTCGGTGCGGATAAATCCTTTTTCGAAGTCCGTATGGATCACTCCGGCACATTGCGGTGCTTTCCACCCTCTGTGGAAGGTCCAGGCACGTACCTCTACTTCTCCGGCCGTGAAGTAGGTTTCCAGATCCAGCAGTCTGTAGGCTGCCTGTATCAGTCGGGATACTCCCGACTCTTGCAGTCCGACCTCTTCCAGGAACATCTGGCGGTCTTCATACGTCTCCAGCTCGGCGATGTCCGCCTCTGTACGCGCGGCTACGATCAGGATCTGCGCGTTTTCGTCTTTTACCGCTTCCCGCACCCTGTCTACATATGGATTGCCACAGACAGCGCTTTTCTCATCTACATTGCAGACATACATTACCGGCTTGCTGGTGAGCAGGAACAGTTCGCGGGCGATCTTCTGTTCATCTTTGGTATCAAACTCTACCGTACGGGCCGATTTGCCCTGTTCCAGGGCTTCTTTGTAGCGTATCAGTATGTCGTAAGTCTGTCTGGCTACTTTGTCTCCTCCCGTCTGGGCCTGTTTCTGTACTTTCTGGATACGGGCTTCGATGGTTTCGAGGTCTTTGAGTTGCAGTTCGTAGTCGATGATCTCTTTGTCGCGTACGGGGTTGATGGAACCATCGACATGGGTCACATTCTCATCCTCGAAACAGCGCAACACATGGATAATGGCATCTGTCTCCCGGATGTTGGCTAAGAATTTGTTGCCCAGACCTTCGCCTTTGCTGGCTCCTTTTACCAGTCCGGCAATATCTACGATCTCCACCGTGGTGGGAACGATGCGTTTGGGATTGACCAGTTCGGCCAGTTTATGGAGTCGTTCGTCGGGTACGGTGATCACACCTACATTCGGTTCGATGGTGCAGAAAGGAAAGTTGGCCGCCTGTGCCTTGGCGTTGGACAGGCAGTTGAAGAGGGTCGACTTCCCTACATTCGGAAGTCCGACAATACCGCATTGTAAAGCCATAAAAGTATCTTATTTTCTTATTATCCATTCAGGAATGTCTCTTCCGAAACAGTCCGGTAACGTAATCTATCCTGTGTAGAATAAAAAAGCCGGGTGCTTTTCTTTATTTTGCGAGGTGCAAAGATAGTGTTTTTTGAGGGGAATGCCTTTAACTTCTTCTACTTTCTCTGTGTAGCGACCCCCTTTTTGCCGGTAAACAATTATCTGTCTCCGTAAAATGAGAAACAGCTTGTTACGGACCACGGGCCGCGGCCTCCGCTTCCCGCGACAACGGTGGGAAATAGGACTTTGTATATGAAAAGGAAACAGAAAAATGGATTGCGTATGGAAACCTGGCAGGCCTGTTGCCGCCTGAACGTCTGTCAGGGGAGACCGGGGTAGATCCTTTTGCTTCGAAAGAGAGGGTGTATGTACAGACAGATTCCTGTTTCGTACGGACGATGTATAAAGTTTCATCTTGCGGGGCTGATCTGTCCCATTCAACAGGAAGTATATCAAGGGGTTGCCTCTACTTTCTCCCTCTCCCTCTCCTCCCCGCAGGATAACAGGCGTCTCCCTGATACAGACAGCGGTAATCAAGAACTTTGTTTTTTCATTGGTAAAACGTGAGCGGATAAGAGGCGCGTATGGTCCGGAAGCTGAGCTCAGCTCTTACGATACTGATGTTTTCTCCGGTATTCTAAGGGGGTACATCCTTTGACGGCTCTGAATGGCCGGGCCATGTTGCGGACATCCTGAAAACCGGTCTGAAGGGCTATTTCGGCGATGGGGTCGTCACTACGCAACAGCAGTTGTGTGAATCGCTCTATACGCAGGTGTAAGATGTACTGATAGACCGATTTGCGGGTCTCTTTTCTGAATCTCGTTTCCAGTAACCGGCGCGACAGGGGTACCTGCTCTACAATGTCATTGACCACAAATGGTCTGTCTATATGTTGATGAATGTATTGCAGGGCTTTGAGTATGTAAGGATCTGTTGTGGAATACGTATTGGTGGATTGGCGGCTTACTATTCCTGTGGGCTGGATCACTACGTCCTGATAAGGCAGACCGGGGGTATGTAAAAGCTGCTCTATTAATTCGGCAGCTTCGTATCCTCCCCGTTCGATGTTCATGTCTACGCTGGATAGGGTAGGATCGGAAAGGGTGCAGGTGAGCTCGTCGTTGTCTACTCCCAGCACCGCGATGTCTTCGGGGATGTGAAGTCCACAGAGTGTACAGGCCTCTGTGATGCGGCTCGCCTGGTTGTCGTCGCAAGCCATCAGGGCAACGGGGTGGGGCAGGGAGCGGAGCCATTCGCACAGCGGACCGGCTTCGTAGAACCAGAGGTTGTCCAGTTGCTGATGCTGGTATTCGTAGAAATTCTCCGCGTATCCGTGTCGGCCGATCTCCGCGCGGAATCCGTCGCACCGTTCCTGCGACCATACCACATCCTTGTAGCCGTAAAAGGCGAAATGCCGGAATCCCTTTTGCAGGAAATAGGTGGCGGCCATCTTGCCGGTCAGGTGATAAGCACCTGTGATGTTGGGGATACACTCCCATCGTTTTTTATAATCCTGTGCCAGGGCTACTATACCGCTGTTGGCAAACAGTTCTACTTCGTCGGTGGTATCGAACTGACCGATGATCGCGTCGGCTTCCCATTTGTGTGCCCATTCCAGTACGCCCCTGATGCCATGTGTATGTTTGTAGGAGGGAGGCATCCGGCATACGACCCAGAGGATTCTGCCTTGTGAGTAGGCCAGGATCCCTTTGAGCAGGTAATGCGCGAATGCCTCCGTAAAATCTGTTAAAAGAATGAGTCTGATCATGTAGCTTTATATATAGGCTACCTGGGTACCGCTATTTCTTGTCGGGGTGTATTCCATCCGGAAACTACGATCCGGAGATCTTTTCCCCGGGTCAGGGCCGGATCTGCGACACACTCCAGCAAACGCTTCTCACCCGGTAGCAGGCTTACGTAATTATCGTTCCAGAACACCGGACAGATCAGTTCACCCTGTTCGTCCTGCAAAGCCAGACGTGTCATCAGGCTGGTATAAGCTCCATTCTCCATCTCTACCCCGATCACTTGTTCCGGACCGCGTGTGGTGGCGGTTACCCGGATCTCCGGGGTGGCTTCGGGCAATGTATTCAAAAAAGGGGGGTGAAGTCGGCATATCTCTTCATCGGTGTATGTACCCAGTTGGTCTTTGCCCAGTCGTGCTCATCGTCGGTAGGAGATAAACAGTAAAAATTATCTGTCAGCCACTTGCCGTTGCTGTCCTGTAGTTGCAAAGATAGGAAAATATGTGAGTTACAGACCGGGATATCCGCTACTTTTTCCGACATCCGCGGAGTGGCCTGCAAGTGGAGCACCTGTTCATGGACCGGACGCGACCGGAGATCGTACATAACGATCTTTCCCTGTAGTTTCATAGGCTCAGGACCTTCACTCACTAAATAGATGCCTCTGTCGCCGTAGTTGTAGATCAGCTGGCGGGCTTCGTTGGACTTTTTCACGGAGTAATAGGCTGCCGTAGGCACTAAGTAATAGTCGTACATCTGCCAGTAGAGAGAAGGCCATGCCGAGTTGAGCATCCATTGTACAACACCTGTGGCCTCCGGGATATGTATCCGGAACGCTTCGAACATGGCACGTGTGCCTTCGTAGTTCAGCAGGTCCGCTTTGCGCAGGTAGTCGGTCAGGTCGGTCGCCTGGCCATATTTGCTCCTGATCGCTTCCGTAAGTACATCCAGTGTATTCATTGCCGTACTTGCCGTAGTACAATGATAGTCCCAGTATTCGTTGACAGGCCACAGTTTGTCCGCAGGTATCATTTTACGGATAGATTCGATTACCGGTAACTGGGCTCCGATGCCGGTTTCCGTATTGAATCCGAACGCGCCTCCGTTCTTTTTGTCTATGTACCAGTAGTTGGGACCTACATATTCATAGGGTCCGTACATCTTCATGCCTGTGGAGCCGGTTACTTCGCTTATGATCTGCTTGGCCGCTGCTATGTACGGACGGTCATCGATCTGTTCCAGTACCTTCAGGTACCTTTCTTCCAGGGCCGGGCGGGGAATCATATCACTACCCACATACCAGGCGATGATGCTGGGATGATTGCGTAGCCAGAGTACCTGGTCTCTCAGGGATTCGGCGATCAGGTCCATGTCTTTTTCCTGCATGATACCCCCGAACTGGTCGCAGGCCGAACCCAGGTAATGCTCCCACTCCCAATGACAGCTCCAGCCCACCAGCGCCAGTAGTCCGTAGCGGTCGCACAGGTCATAGATGTTTGGTGAAGTACCCCAGATGTTCTCGAAACGGATGGAATTGAGGTTCATGTCCTTTACGTAGCGTACTTGTATCTCGTTGCTGCGGGCATCGTCACGCAGGAAGATGTCGTCTGTCCAGCCCGCGCTGCGTATCAATACCTCTTTCCCGTTGAGTTTGAATCCGCGATGTCCTTCTGCGGTGAAGTAGTCCTCGATCTGACGGATTCCGAAATCTACCTCCTGCCGGTCGGACACCTGATTGTCTGCTATGAATTCCAGTTGCATCCGGTACATATCCGGATTGCCCAGCTGATGACACCACCACAACCGGGGATGCGACACATGCAAAGAAGGAGCTTCCCGCGGGGTAACGGATACGGTTTTCTTTTCTCCGGCCTGCAGAGTGACAGGTACGGAGAATTTCTTTCCGTCGAAAGAGCCACAGAGTTTTCCTTTGACCGGAGCAGCAGCATGATTGGTGAGGGTAGTTTCTACAGTAAGCCAGGCCTCGTCGAGCGTTTCGGTATTTACCCTGGAATGTACGCGCGCGTGCTGCATACTTACCTGTCCCGATACGGAGACCCGGACTTCGCGGAAAAGCCCCATACTTTCGTCGGCAGGAGCTGGGTTCCAGTCTACAAAACCAATGTTCGGGTCTCCATCCTGTGCACGGAACAGTTCAATGGCCAGTACATTTTCCTGTGCCAGATAGGGAGTGATGTCCCATGTAAATTGGCGGAACGGGCCGTGGCACATCTCCCGGTCCGCTATCTGTTGCCCGTTGAGCCATACATGGGCCGAGTAGCTGAGTCCGTCCAGATGCAGGCGGGCGGTTTGTCCGTCTGTCAGTGCCGGCAGGGAGAACGTTTTGCGGAACCACCAGGGTACATCGAAAGGAGTGCGGTCTATTTCCTTATAGTCCATTCCTTCGAGAATGCCTTCGTACAGGCCGTTTGCGGTGAGAGCTCCCATTACGGTAGTGGGTACGCTGGTGGTGTACCATCCGTTTGTCGGAACCAGTGTAGTAGATAATTCAGCGCCGTTAGTCTCCGGCCCGGTCGAAGCGTGGATCTGCCAGTCGTCTGCCAGCAAAGTGACGATACTGCGCGTTTTCCCGGGATTGGCAGGAGAGGAGCGAGACCAGGGAGCAAAAGGTCAGAATAAAAATGTTTTTCATGACGACAGGGGATTAAGAATGAGTTAACGGATCAGAGCAGAGGCTCCTAACAGGCTCACGTAGGGGGTTTGTGAGACCAATATATGTAATTTTTTGACTGTTTCCTGGTAAGGGAAGTCCTGTACGGCCTTCCACATCGATGCCTCGAAGAACGGATAAGCGGCAGATAATCCGCCTCCCCAGACAATGGCTTCCGGATCGTAGGTAAATAATACGGCTTTGACCAGCTGGCCCAGATGGGTGCCGAATGTATCCCACTGTTTCAGGGCTTCCGTATCACCGGCCGTAGCGCGCCTGAACGCCTCTTTACCGGTAGTCCGGCAAAAGTGGGTAAAGTAGCTGCTGCTGCAATAGTATTCGAAGTCCCGGTCCAGATAGGAGAGAGATCCTATCTCTCCGGCACCGGTGTTGCTGCCGTTGTAGAGGGCTCCGTCTATGATCACTCCGGCACCGGTGCCAGTGCCTAATGTGATCCCCACTAAGTTGCGGAAGGGCTTGCCTGTGCCGAAAAGATGTTCTCCCCATGCGAAGCAGTTGGCATCGTTATTTACCTGTACGGGAACACCGAACAGACTTTCCAGCTCTTTTTTCAGATGCACCTCTTTCCAGGCGGGGATGTTGGTCGCGTTGTATACAATGCCTTGTCCGGCATCTACTACGGAGGGGGCTCCGATGCCGATCCCTTGTATGGGGCCTTGGATGAGTTCCCGCGCCGTATCAGCCAGGTAGTGGATACTCTCTTCGCAGCTCAGTTGCGAAGGGCAGGGAGAAGTGCGGATCTCTGTGAGCCGGTCTCCTTGTATCAATCCTGTACGAACATGGGTTCCACCTAAATCTATAGCAATTTTCATCATGGAAGGGGGATCTGTATTTCAGGTTCTTTGTGTGCTTTATGTATGTACGGATAATTGCGGAACACCTGAAAAAGAACTGTTGCGCAGCAGATCTACCTGTTGGTAGTTCCGGTCGGGTGTTCCTGCTACTTTATCTCCTGCAAAGATAGGGGATGAGTCCGGGTGAGAATGAGTATTTTGCGTAGGTTAATCGTCAATTTGCGCAACAATGAAAGCGAAAGAGGTTCGGGACCGGGAAAAGCGGCGGCTACCTTATTTCTCTGTCTCTTCCCGGCGCATGCGATAGAAAGTCTCTTGCAAGGCTGTTTCGTCGCGTAGGAGTGTCCGGAGTTCGTTTAGTTTTTCACTGTTTGCTGTGCCTTCCAGCCACAATTTCATATAACCGCCTTCTGCATATTTTTTGTCAGGTGTTCGCGGAAGCGTTGGTATTGCCATTCGGCAGAGGTATCCGGATGTTTTTTGATCCCATATTGTACGGTGCGGCGCAGGGTGATCTCGGGATCAATGATCCGGTCTGCCTCCGCCACGATCTTTCCGTAGAGGCTGCGTGGAGCGTGGTCGGAAGAGGCCCTGTGGTCTTCTACAGCTTCTTTCATGATCGCTATCTGCTCTTCGGTAAACCATTGCCTGAGACGGGGATCCGATTGCAGGATCTCTCCGGATATCAGGTGATGGGTTTCCCTGTCTTGGCACAGACCTGTGTCGTGATAGGCTGCAACGGTATAGGCCATTTCCGGATCGGCTCCGTAGATACGCGCCAGTTCCAGGCTTTCCCGGATCACAGTCTCTGCGTGACTGATGTCGTGTGCTTTATCGAAAGCATGATACCGGGGCAGGATCTCCTTTTCTATGTAAGTTCTGAGTTCTTGATTCATAACAGCGTGTAGCTATAAAAGTAGAAACGGGTGGCAAATATAATCAATTACTTTGGAAACCCGGCAGAGGCTATGTCGTATCTCGTTTCATAACGGCGTGCGGAGAGAAGATCCCGGGTATGCTGAGCGAAATAGCGTAATAGATAGATTTTCTCTGTGAAGGCTGAAGAAAAATAGGCTGTATCAACGTAGAGGTTGATTTTCAAAAATCTTACAGTTTTAAATTGTTTGAAGTAAAAACTCCTGGTTTCAGGGTATTTTCCCGAAGGAAGCATAGCAGACAAGGAGGTTTTTACAGGTAAACTTACCCATTAAAAAGAAGAAGGCTGCCTCAACACAGAAAAGATGAGACAGCCTCTTTAAAGGTTGGTTTTGTTAGAGTATATATCGTTTTTTTCATCGATTCAAAGAGAGAATTGGGTATAAGGTCCGGGATCAATTCGCCTCCATAGTACCTGTCAGTTCCGGGAGTAGCAGATACTCTTTCTTTTTGGAGTTCCATTTGAAATACGTGATAGTCACCAGTTTACCTTCGTACGTATAGCGGATGCACATATCTTGTTCCCATTGTTGCCTGGCAGAACTCCATTTCAGAGTTTCGTGTTCTGTCATGCGTTGACGATCGTCATAGGCATAGTTATGTTTGAGATGGTTAATGAGGGCACCGCTTTCTACCTTGTATACGGTTTGCGCCACCATCACTCCGTCTTTTTCTTCCGTATTGTACACATAGTTACCATCGTGAGTGCCCGCGCTTAGTGTATGTGTGAGCGTAAAGAAGCATAAAAGTAAAAATGATTTTAAATAAACTGCTTTTTTCATGATTCGGGGTTCTTTAGAGGTTGAATATCAAAATGACAATATTTCTCGCTGTGTTTTCGAAACAAATATAGGAAATTTACTTATATGTGCATATTTTATGAATGAATATTTAACAGATTGTCATTCTTTATTGGGTGGTATTCTATTCAGAAAGTAATGAAAATTACAAAAAAATATCCGGCAAATCATTTGCCGGACATTTGTTATGTGCTCGCGATAGAAAAAAGTCATTTTTCCGATCTTTCTGTCGATAGTTAATTTAAGTTATTGATCCCTGTCTCTATCGTCCGACTGCCCGGTTAAAGAATCTGTAAGATACGGCAGCCATCTATAGATCCGGAAATCCGGCAAAGAAGAACTACAGAACGGTTCCTTCTTTATCCGGAGAGGTATGCCCCTATAGGTGGCGGGGAGAGGTAGGTAAGTACTGGCTTTGTCAATGTGCCTCCAGCCAGTTCCTGCCCCATCCGCAGTCTGCTTTCAGCGGTACATGCATCCGATATGCGTTTTCCATTTCCCGGATCACGATTTCTTCTACCCGTTCTTTCTCTTCAGGGTGTACGCTGAAGTTCAATTCGTCATGTACTTGCAGGATCATCTTGGAGCGTAGGTTTTCCGCGCGGAATTGTTGATCGATCCGGGCCATGGCCACTTTGATAATGTCTGCCGCGCTTCCTTGTATAGGAGCATTGATGGCGTTTCGTTCGGCATAGCCCCGCACTACGGCATTGCGGGAGTTGATATCCGGCAGGAAACGTTTGCGGTGGTAGATCGTTTCTACATAGCAGTTTTGCTGGGCGATCTGAATGCTTTGGTCCATATAGGCTTTTACCTGCGGATAAGTCTCGAAATATCCTTCGATCAGTTCCCGGGCTTCTTTCCTGTCTACTCCCATACGTTCGGCGAGCCCGAAGACAGAGATCCGGTAGATGATCCCGAAGTTGGCGGTCTTGGCTTTCCGGCGCATATCGGAAGTGACTTCGGCCACATCTTTCTTATAGATCTTTGCCGCTGTAGCCGCGTGAATGTCGTATCCACTCAGGAAAGCATCGATCATGTTCTTGTCTTCACTCAGGTGTGCCATGATGCGGAGTTCGATCTGCGAATAGTCTGCCGAAAAGAACAGGTAGCCATCGTCCGGGATAAATGCTTTCCGGATCTCTTTCCCGTCTTCGTCGCGGATAGGTATATTCTGAAGATTGGGATTGCTCGAGCTCAATCTGCCTGTGGCCGTTACCGTCTGGTTGAAGGAAGTGTGTATTCTTCCTGTACGTGGATGGATCAGTTGCGGCAGCGCGTCTACATAGGTGGTCAGTAGTTTTTTCAGTCCGCGGTATTCAAGTATCTTCCCTACTACGGGATGTTTCTGCCGGTGGCTTTCCAGTACATTTTCCGAAGTGTCGTACTGGCCTCCGGACTTTGTTTTTTTGGCTTTATCGGTGATCTTTAGCTTATCAAACAAGATCTCTCCTACCTGGCGGGGTGAGGAGATGTTGAAAGGCATACCTGTCAGCGCGTAGATCTCCGTCTCTATTTCCAACAGCCGTCCGGTCAGATGTTGTGAAGACTCTTTAAGCGCCTCTGTATCTATACGCACTCCGTTGCGCTCCATACGTACCAATACAGGCACCAGTGGCATTTCTATTTCGTAGAAGAGTGTGTCGGCTCCGTTCTCTTCCAGCTTTTTTTCTAAGACGTTCTTTAGCTTCAACGTGACATCCGCGTCTTCACAGGCATAGAGATAGACCTGTTCCGGAGAGAGGTCGCGCATATTCTTCTGGTTTTTTCCGCGCGGTCCGATCAGTTCTTCGATCGGGATGGTCTGGTAGTTGAGATATACTTCGGCCAGATAGTCCATTCCGTGTCGCAATTCCGGTTGGAGCACGTAGTGCGCTACCATGGTATCGAAAAGTTTCCCTTTCAGTTCGGCGCCGTAATTTTCCAGAACGATCATGTCGTATTTCAGATTCTGACCGATCTTCAGCGAATGCTCGTTTTCGAAGACCGGCAGGAATTCGTTTACGATTTTTATGGCTTCTTCCCGGTCGGCAGGGAGGGGAACATAAAATGCCTGGTTTTCCTGGTAGCTAAAGCTCATTCCCACCAATTCCGCGTCGATCGGATCCATTCCGGTAGTTTCCGTATCCAGAGCGAAAAAATCAACTGTCAACAATTTTTGAATAATTTCGCTTCTTTTTTCTTCTGTATCAATGAGTTGATAGTCTGTTTTTAAGGAATTTAAACACGAAAAATTCGATTTTTTCGGTTCACCTGTAGACCCGGCCGCGAATTCCGCAAACAAATCGCCCTGCAAAGGTGCTTGCTGTCCTTTTTGTTCCGGGCCTGGAACAGCAAACTGTGAAGGAGGATCTTTTTTCAGGATCCGGTCCATCAGTGTACGGAATTCGAGTTCGGTGAAGATGTTCCGCAATGCCTCTTCGTCCCGGTCTTCCCGGATGAGTGCCTGCATATCCAATTCGATCGGTACATCGGTTTTGATGGTAGCCAGGAATTTGGAAAACCGTATGCCTTCTTTGTTCGATTCGATCTTGGTCTTTAGCGCGCCTTTCAGCTCGTTGGTGCGCTCCAGCAGATTTTCCACGCTGCCGAATTCAGAGATCAGTTTTTGCGCGGTTTTTTCTCCTACCCCCGGGCATCTGGGTATGTTGTCCGACGCGTCTCCCATCAGTCCCAGGATATCAATCACCTGGCAGGGGTGGTCGATGTGGTATTTCGCGTTTACCTCTTTCACCCCCATCACCTCGTATTCTTTATCTCCGTACTTCGGACGATAGATAAAGACATGCTCATCCACCAACTGGCCATAGTCTTTATCCGGTGTCATCATGTAGGTAAGGATGCCTTGCTGGTTGGCCTGGCGCGCCAGCGTACCGACCACATCATCCGCTTCAAATCCGGTCACTTCCAGTATAGGAATGCGGTAAGCCGCGATGATCTCCTTGATAACAGGTACGGAAAGGCGGATGGCTTCGGGGGTTTCTTCCCGTTGACCTTTGTAGGCTTCGTAGGCTTCGTGCCGGAAAGTGGGTCCCGGAGGATCGAAAGCGATACCGATATGCGTGGGATTCTCTTTCCGGAGCACATCTTCCAGGGTATTGACAAATCCGAGGATAGCAGACGTATTGAAACCTTTTGAATTGATACGCGGATTTCTGATCAGTGCATAGTATGCTCTGTAGATCAATGCATAAGCGTCCAGTAAAAAGAGTTTGTTATTTTTATTCATCTTTTTGGATAATTTACAGGGTAAAAATACGAAAAAATACCGTATTAATTGTTTTATTACTACTTTTGTACCCAAATTGCTCAGGCATGGAAATCGTGAATCTTATCAACTCACCTATATATAAAGAACTGGAAGAATTCAACAGACTTTTCTCGGAATCTCTTACCAGCTCCAATGCCTTGCTACAGGAAGTTACTTCTCATATTCTTCATAGAAACGGCAAACGGATGCGTCCGGTTCTGATGTTGTTGCTTGCCCGCCTGTATGGCGAGGTTCCCCGTGAAACGCTGTATGCAGCGGTTTCTCTGGAACTCCTGCATACGGCCAGTCTGGTGCACGATGATGTGGTAGATGAAAGCCTGGAAAGACGGGGACAACCTTCGGTAAACGCGGTTTTCAACAACAAAGTAGCTGTGCTGGTAGGAGATTATCTGTTGGCCACTTGCCTGGTACAGGCTGCCCAAACGGGCGATCAGCAGATCATTGAAGTGATCTCTCATCTGGGTAAGGATCTCTCCGAAGGAGAACTGCTTCAGTTGTCCAACTTGTCCAGTAAGACTTTCTCGGAAGAAACCTATTTTTCTGTCATTCGTAAAAAGACCGCGGCACTCTTCTCCGCCTGTACCACTACGGCGATCCTGTCTGTCAACGCCGAAGAGGAGGCGGTACGTTTCGCCCGTGAATTCGGCGAATGTATCGGGGTCTGTTTCCAGATCCGCGATGATATTTTCGATTATTACGAAGGAGCCGATATTGGCAAACCTACCGGTCATGATATGCTGGAGGGCCGCCTGACTTTACCTTTACTCCACGCGTTGAATATCTGTGACAATAACGAGATGAAAGAACGGGCTACCCGCGTAAGGAACAGTGAAGCTACTGCCACGGATATAGAAAGTCTGATCGGGTTTGCCCGGGAGAAGGGCGGTATTGAATATGCCTGCCAGATCATGGAGAGGTATAAGGAGCGCGCGGAAAAGCTGTTGGAGGGGTTTCCCGATACTCCGGTGAAGCGGTCACTGATCGAATATCTGAATTTTCTGATCCATAGAGACAAATGACAGGCTATGGATTGGAACACGCGTATATCCTCTATAAAAACAGCCCTTTCTTCCGGTATATTACGAAGAGAAGGGCTGTTTTTTAAGGGGTTTGTCTTTTTCAGAAAAACTTCACTACCTCTCCGCGGATGTCTGAGAGCAATAAGTTGGCCAGTCGACTGGTTCCCAGACGGAACAGTTTGTTGTTGAGCCACTCTTCACCCAGTAGTTCCTTCACAATGGTATAATATACCAACGCGTCGTGTACGGTGTTGATCCCGCCCGCGGGTTTGAATCCGATCTGTATGCCTGTCTTTTCGTAATATTCTTTGATGGCCTGGCACATGACATATGCCGCCTCCGGTGTGGCAGCGGGTTGTTGCTTGCCTGTGGAAGTTTTGATAAAGTCCGCGCCGGCATACATGGACAGGATAGAGGCTTTCTTGATGTTGGCAGCTGTTGCCAGCGCTCCGGTCTCTAAGATCACTTTCAGATGGGCCTCCTTACAGGCCGCTTTCAGTTCCTGGATCTCTTCGCACACAGTCTGATAGTCTCCGCTCAGGAAGGTACCTACGGAGAGTACGATGTCAATCTCATTGGCTCCCAGCGACACCGCCAACGCGGTTTCCGCGATCTTTACTTCGATAAATGTCTGTGCCGAAGGGAATCCGGCCGATACACAGGCTATATTCACTCCATCTACTTCCAGGGTGTCTCTGACTATTTCCGCGAAGTTGGGATATACACAGATGGCTGCCACATTTTTCAGTTCTCCGTATACTTCATCAAACTGATTCACTTTTTCTGTAAACCGCATCACACTCTCTTCACTGTCTGTCGTATAGAGAGTCGTCAGGTCGATGCAGTTGAAAAGCAGTTTTTTGATCTCTTCCGTATCGTTGGCTGCTACTTTGGTTTCGATCAGTTCGGCCACTTTGCACTGTACATCTTCATCGTTCAGATTGGTGTTGTAAAGAGCCAGCGTGGCTTCGTACTTGTTGGAATTGGCATCATTCATTTCCATCTTGTTTTAATTTAGGGTTGTTTATATGTCTCTCTTTATCTCTTTCTGTTTTTTTCTCTACATTCTTTTCCAGAGCCTTTGTCAGATCTACTCCGGTCTGGTTGGCCAGACACAGCAGTGCCCAAAGCACATCTGCCATTTCATCTGCCAGGTCTTCTTTTTCGCCTGCCTTGAACGACTGATCTCCGTAGGTCCGGGCCATGATCCGCGCCAGTTCGCCTACTTCTTCCGTCAGCACTGCCAGATTGGTCAGTTCACTGAAGCACCTGACTCCATGTGTTTTGATCCATTGATCTACCGTTTTCTGTGCCTCTTCTATGGTCATTATTCTTTGTTTTTTGAATCCATACAGATAGTTACCGGTCCGTCATTCACCAGTTCCACTTGCATATCCGCGCCAAACTCTCCGGTTCCGACCGCTTTGCCTGCCGCCTGTGAGAGTTGCTGGCAGAATGCTTTGTACAGCGGTATGGCCCGTTCGGGACGCGCCGCCCGTATGTAGGAAGGGCGGTTTCCTTTTCGGGTAGACGCGTGTAGGGTGAACTGACTGATAATCAATATGTCACCGTCTATATCTATTACAGACTTGTTCATGACTCCCTGTTCATCGTCAAAAATGCGTAGTTGTATGGCTTTGTGGCAAAGCCATTCTATGTCTTCCTGTCCGTCCGTTTCCTCTATGCCCACAAAGATCAATATACCGTTTTGTATAGACGATTTACATCTGCCCCCGATGGTTACGGAGGCCCGGCTAACCCGTTGGATCACTATTCTCATTGATTTGCTGTTTGGAATGATTGTGACTGACAAAGTTACAAATTTATTTGCTTCTTTTCGCATCCCTCACGGAGATCGCGTGAAAAAGACCCCCAGCCTGAACGCATCTGCTCTTCCTGCCTGCTGACAACAAGGAGATTTCCGCAGGTACTTTCTTTGGATTGAGCTATCCGGGATCGTGAAACCGGGATCCGATGGAGGGATACAGAGGCGAATAGGGTTCTGACGCGTGAGTGTGTTGAATCGGACAGGTAAAGCCCAGGTAAGGATAGCTATACCTGACGCGTTTGATCGTCGGTTTTAAGCCCTTATGAGCCTTTACGGTCCTTTTTTGATAAGTTCCGCTTTGGCCTTTCCGATAACGGCGGAGATCTCTTCTAAGGAAGCTTCGCGAATGCGCTTTACGCTTTTGAAATGTTGCAGGAGTGTAGTTTTGGTCTTCTCACCGATTCCTTTGATTTCATCTAATGCCGAAGCAACCTGTCGTTTGCTGCGTTTGTCCCGGTGAAAACTGATCGCGAACCGATGTACCTCGTTCTGGATCTGTTCCATCAGTCTGAAAAGGGGAGTACCCTGTTTCATTCCTATGGTCTGTGCTGGAAATCCGTACAACAGCTCCGAAGTACGGTGTTTTCTGTCTTTGGCCAGACCGGCTATAGGAATAGAAAGCCCCATCTCTTCCAATACCTGTCTTACCGCTTCCATCTGACCTTTTCCTCCGTCGGTAATAAGGAGATCGGGTAAGGGAGTCTCCTCTTCCATAGCACGTTGGTAACGGCGATGTACCACCTCCTTCATCGAGGCGTAATCATCCGCGCCGGTCACGGTCTTGATCGTGTATTTGCGGTAATCCTTTTTGGAGGGTTTGGCCATTTTGAATACGACACAGGCCGCTACCGCGTCTGATCCCTGGATGTTAGAGTTATCGAAACATTCAATGTGCAGGGGAGATTTCTCCAGGTGTAACTCTTCCTGTATTTCTTTCAGGAGTCGCATGCTCCGCTGTTCGGGATTCAGCTTTTCCGCCTGTTTCATCCTGTCTGCTTTGTATTGTTTCACATTGAGCAGCGAAAGGTCTAATAGTTTCTTTTTATCGCTGCGTTGAGGGATGGTAAAGGTCACGTCTTCCAGTTCCAGATCCACCTCAAACGGTACAATGATCTCTTTCGAACGGCTTTTGTAGCGTTCGCGCATCTCAATAATACCCAGTTGCAGCAATTCTTCCCGGGTTTCATGGAGCCGTTTCTTATATTCGAAGGTAAATGCCTGATTAATAACCCCGTGTGTGATGTGTAAGTAGTTGATATAAGCGGCTTTATCTTCGTCTTCTTCGATAGAGAACACATCTAACTGGTGCAATACCGAACTCACTACTTCCGATTTGGCTCTGTAGTTCTCCAGCAAGTCGTGTTTTACTTTTACTTCCTGTGCCTGTTCAAATTTCATCTCTGCCGCAAACCTTTTCATCTGTTCCAGGAGTGTACGCGCGATGTCCTGCATATTTCCCTTCAATATTTCCCGTATCTCTTTCACGTTTTTCATGTATTCTTCATGGGTTTGTTTTCCCACGCACGGGCCTTTACATTTCTTGATGTGATATTCCAGGCATACATTGAATTTTCCCGCTTGTATATGGTCGGGGGTCAGGTTGAGGTGGCAGGTACGAAGTGGATAGAGTTGTTTGATCAGATCAAGCAGGGCATTTAATGAGGGCATGTGGCTGTAAGGTCCGAAATAAGAAGAACCGTTGCGAACAATATTCCGTGTTTTGAACAGCCGGGGGAAATATTCGTTTGTCAGACACAGCGAGGGGTAGGTCTTGTCGTCTTTCAACATCACATTGTAGCGGGGTTGGTGCTTCTTAATGAGGTTGTTTTCCAACAAGAGCGCGTCTTCTTCGGTATTTACTACAATGTAGCGTATATCGGTGATTTTACTGACCAGAACCCGTAACTTGCCGGAGGTATGTTCTTTGGAAAAGTACGAATATACCCGCTTTTTCAGGTTTTTCGCTTTTCCTACATAAATGATCACTCCCTCCGAGTTGATGTATTGGTATACGCCGGGCTTCTCCGGCAGATTGCTGACAATCCCCCGCAGATATTCGTTTATTCTGGACGCTTTTTTATCTGTCGACATGCTGTTGCTCTATGAGAGTGTCCTTTTCTTTTTCTTCTTTAGCTACGTCTAAGAAATCAACTAAATAAAAAGGAAACCGTTTTCAATGTACTGACTACGATGTATGATGGAAACCACCGCTTGTAACGTAGGGTTTCTGTATATCCTTCTATCTGCATACCTGAGCGTCGTTTGACGGTTCACCATGTAATATACTTTATATCCTTGCGTCAGAGCTGTTGCGGATCGTTCGATCTGCCCTGTGTTATGGATTAACTGTGCTGCATTCACTTCCTGTTCTTGGCAGGATGAATAACCAGGTACGATTGGTTGGAACGTGCATATCTGTCCCTCTCAGTCCCTCTCAGTTAGATTCAGAGTGTAAGTATAGATTCTACCTCTACATCTTTGTCAAATACAGATGCGCCATCCAGGTCTTTCAACTCAATAATGAAGTTTACATATACCTTTTTCGGGTGCATCTTCTTTACTAATTTGCACGCCGCTTCCATGGTACCTCCTGTTGCCAGCAGGTCATCATGCGGCACCACAATGTCGTTTTCATCGAGTGCGTCTTTGTGGATCTGTACTGTGTCTGTTCCGTACTCTTTGTCATAACTTTCTTCCAGAGTTTCCGCGGGTAATTTTCCCGGTTTCCGGATCGGTACAAATCCTGCCCCCAGCCGGGTAGCTAATATGGGGCCCATAATGAATCCACGCGATTCTACTCCTACCACTTTGGTTATGCCCCGATCTTTATACATCTCATACAACATATCCGAAAGAAGTCGCAGGCATTCCGGATCTTTGAACAGTGTAGTTACATCTTTAAATTGTATTCCCGGTATTGGAAAATCCGGGATGTTGCGTACACTTTTTGCTAATTTTTCTTTTTTGCTATCCATTGTATATAACGATATTAGGTGATTATTGTTCCACGTGAAACATATAAAAGTTATCTTCCGCTAAGTACAAGCAATACGTTGATGTCGCTGGGAGAAACACCGGGTATGCGGCTGGCTTGCGCAATGGTTTCAGGATCTATTTTTATTAATTTCTGTCGGGCTTCGGTAGAGAGAGACTGAAGCGAATTGTAATCGAACTTACCTTTGATCCGGATATTTTCCAGACGGGCCAGCTTATTAGCAACCATTCTTTCTCTATCTATATATCCCTGATATTTGATCCGTATCTCTGCTGCTTCTATAATTTCTTCCCTGCGTTCGGAAATCCGGGAAAGTTCGCCTTGGAGCGCATGTATATGAGTAGCCAGATTCTCGATAGTGATCTGCGGGCGATGTATGAGCTCTATCAATTTGCATCCGTGCCGGAGGGGAGTTGTGCCTAAAGTTTCCAGTACCGGATTGATCAGATGCGATTTTATAGAGAAACCTTTTATAAAATCGATCAGATTGTCGATGGATTCATTTTTTTTCTTATACAATTCGTAACGCTCCGAGGTGGCCAATCCCAGCTGATAAGACTTTTCGGTCAGACGCATATCCGCATCGTCCATTCGCAACAAAATGCGGTATTCGGCGCGGGAGGTAAACATACGATACGGCTCATCTACTCCTTTAGTGACCAGATCATCGATCAAAACGCCAATATAGGCTTCGTCTCTTCCCAACACAAACGGTTTGCCTCCGTGGCAATTGATGTGCGCGTTGATACCTGCCATCAGTCCTTGACCGGCGGCTTCTTCGTACCCTGTAGTTCCATTGACCTGTCCGGCAAAGAAAAGATTACGAATAATTTTCGATTCCAACGAATGTTTCAGTTGAGTAGGATCGAAAAAATCGTATTCAATGGCATATCCCGGACGATAAATGACGAGGTCCCTGAATGCCGGGATTTTTTTTAGCGCCGCGATCTGTATATCTATAGGCAGCGAAGAAGAAAAGCCATTCAGATAAAGTTCCTGAGTCGTTTCTCCCTCTGGTTCCAGGAATAACTGGTGTTGCGTCTTGTCCGGGAAGGTCACGATCTTAGTTTCTATACTGGGGCAATAACGGGGCCCAATGCTTTGTATCTGTCCGTTGTAAAGTGGAGAATCGGCCAATCCATCGCGTAAGATAGCATGTACTTCTTCATTGGTGTAGCAAGTCCAGCACTGGAGTTGGCGCAAATGTCTGATCCCGCTATTCATAAAAGAAAATTTATGGAAATCGTGTTCTCCGTGCTGGATCTCCATCCGATCGTAATGGACACTGCGGCCGTCTATACGAACCGGTGTTCCGGTTTTCATCCGATCCTGTCGGATGCCGTGGCGGGTGATGGATTCGGTCAGGCGATAGGAAGCAGGTTCCGCCATGCGTCCTCCCGCGATCTGTGTTTTGCCTACATGCATCAGACCATTCAGGAAGGTACCTGCGGTCAGCACTACACATCTGGCCTGAAACTCTACATCCAGTAAGGTCTTTACTCCGGTCACTTCACCGTTTTCCACCCGTAATTCGGTAACGGTATCCTGCCAGATATGCAGGTTAGGGGTCTGGTCGAGTACCTCTCTCCATTCCCAGATGAATTTGTTTCGATCGCATTGGGCGCGCGGACTCCACATCGCGGGGCCTTTCGAGCGATTCAGTATGCGGAATTGAATAGCGGTCTTGTCAGCTATAAGGCCCATCTGGCCACCCAGGGCATCTATCTCCCGGACGATCTGTCCTTTGGCAATACCCCCGATGGCGGGGTTACAGCTCATTTGGCCCACTTTATTCATGTCCATTGTGATCAGGCAGGTCCGGGAACCCAGGCGCGCGGCAGCAACAGCGGCTTCACATCCGGCATGACCGGCACCTATCACAAGGATGTCGTATGTAAAATCCATATACCTCCTGTTAAGAAAAACCTTGCAAAGGTACGAAAAAGATGGTAGGATACAGGGAATCACGGTAAGTTTTACCAGCTTTTACCACTCCTTTATATTTTGTAAAACACCCGGGGAACGTAATGGAACGTATTGCCTGTAGGTATATAAACACAAAAAAACAGCTACATAAAGAATCCGGGTAAGAGAAAGAGATTCATAAGCATCAGGCAGCCTTCCGGAAGCAAAAGGGAAGGGAATGCTGAAAGACTATCCGGACAGAAACGGTGTTGTATCCGGAGCATACAGGAGTGGTAGCGGTAAGTACGCGGAGAGGTAAGTGAGGAGACCCGGGTCTCCACCTATTGGATACCCGGGTCTCCAGAGGATGGAGATCCGGGTCTCCATCACTAACGAGGAAGGGTTCTCCGGGTAAAGATCAGTAGATGTAGCGTCCCGGCACAGGAGGTGTACCGGTAGCAAGGGGGTGCCCAAAGCAGAAGTATCCGGAATGCTTATTGGCCTTCTGGGTAATTCTTTGGTAATTAGTTTTTTATCGTTATTTGGTAAACCCCGCTTATTTCCTGGATAAGATCTGTGAAGGGAGCGGGCAGGCAAATCGCAGCTCCCTTCGCGTTTCTACAGGAATATATGCAGCCCATCTTTCGTTCCTGGTTTTCCGGAAAGTACTTCCTTTCTGTTTCAGAAGAAGAGTTCTGCCAAGGCTTTTCCTGTCCATACCTGTGGAGGAGTGATCCCCAATAAGAGCGCCAGGGTGGGGCTACATCGTATTGAGCCATGTTTTCCGAAAGTTGGTAAGAGGCTTTTACCCCTTTTCCCCATATAAGAAAAGGAGTCCGGAGTTCTTGCAGGGTTTTTCCTCCGTGTCCTTTTTCTATGCCTCCGTGATCGGAAGTCAGGATAAATATCGTTTCATCGTGAATGCCTGCCGCGCGTGTAGCCTCTACTATGCGATCTACATACGTAGCCAGTTCTTCCAGTTTGGCATAATAGGCCGGAGTATCGTGTCCCTCTGTGTGGCCGATATGATCGGGGTTGTCGAAAATAACAGCGGTGAGGCGGGGTTTCTTTGCAAGGATGTATTGCTCAGCCATTTCACAGAGTCGCGCCGGATGGCGCGTATAGTCCGCGGCCAGGGCGTGATAGCTGACCGAAAGTGTATCAATCAGGTATTTGATGCCGTCCCATTCATACAGACAACCTATCTCTGCTTCCGGTTCGGCTTCACGGAGGATGCTGAAAACAGAAGGAAAGATCCCGTGACGGTTGATCTCCCGGGAGGGGATTTCCGGAGTTTGCGATCCCCATTCGGTATATCCATGTATTTCCGGCGAAGCTCCCATGAACATAGTGGCCCAGTTGACGGCACTGGAAGAGGGCAGTACACTCCGTTTTTCCAGGGTATAGGTACTCTGCCTGAGCCAGGTATGCAGGGCCGTTCCGGAAGAGTGTTCCAGGCTGTAAGAGCCCCAGCCGTCGAGACCGATGAAAACGAGGTGTTCGCACTGCTGGGCACGCGTGCAGACCAGGGGTATCGAAAGCAATAAAGTGGTTAAGAACAAAGTGGTGGTAATGGATCTTTTCATAGTCGTGATAGGTTAGAAGTGAATAACGATCATCCGGTCAGGTTTTTTAAAAGAGCAAGCGCTTTGTTCTCCGCGGCTTCCATCCTCTCTCTTTCTCCGGGTCCTTTGTCGTTGATGCCGCAGAGATGGAGGATGCCATGAATCATGGTGCGGTGCAGCTCTTCTTCGTAAGCAGTCCCGTAGTGTTGTGCATTGGTTTGCACGGTATCCAGACTGATAAAGAGATCACCTGAGATGCGGTCTTTTTCCGTGTAGTCAAAAGTAATAATATCTGTGTAGTAGTCGTGTTGTAAGTAGTGACGATTGACCTCTAAAATCTTCTCATCCGAACAGAAAATATAGGCGATCTCACCGCATTTTTTCCCATAAGAAGCCGCTACTTCCCGGATCCAGGCAGGGAGGATGCTTCTGGCAAGGGAAGGCATCTGTACATCTTCGGTATGATAGGTAACAGCCATCGTTCGGAGGAATATGAGTACCCTGCAAATTTAATAAAAAAAGACGTAACTCATTACGATGGCGGCTATGATTCCCGAAAGATCGGCCAGCAGACCACAGGTGACGGCATTGCGTGTTTTGCTGATCCCTACACTACCGAAGTAAACAGCCAGGATGTAGAACGTGGTGTCAGAAGCTCCTCTTACTACACTGCTGGTACGTCCTACAAACGAGTCGGCGCCAAATTCCTTCATGGTATCGATCATCAGTCCGTTGGCACCGCTGCCACTGAGAGATTTCATGAACGCGGTGGGAAGCGCGCCCACAAAATCGGTGTTTACTCCCAGCGCTCCTACCACGTAACCAATCCCGTTTACCAGCATATCCATCGCGCCGGATGTACGGAAAACGGCAATCCCTACCAGAAAAGCCACCAGATAGGGTATGATACGGACAGCAGTGGTGAATCCCTCTTTGGCTCCCTCTACAAACGCGTCGTAGGTGTTGATCTTTTTACGTACTCCGGTAAGAATGAAACATACAATGACAGCAAACAGGAGGATGTTGGCAGCCAGGGTGGAGTAGGTGCCCATCACTTCTTTGGAAACTACGGTGGAAAGGTATATAATAGCACCGAAAAGCAAGGCCAGAATACCGATAAACAGCAAAGCTGATTTATTTAATAGATTGATCTTCTGGGAGATACTTACTATGATCACCCCGGTAAGTGTAGAGATGAAAGTGGTGAGCAGGATAGGAATAAACACATCGGTAGGTTGCGCGGCTTCCAGCTGGGCCCGGTACATCATGATGCTGATCGGGATAAGGATCAGTCCGGAAGTGTTCAATACCAGGAACATGATCATGGGGTTGGTGGCTGTATCCTTTTTCGGATTGAGTTCCTGCAATTCTTTCATGGCTTTCAGTCCCATCGGAGTGGCGGCGTTGTCAAGTCCCAGCATATTGGCCGATAGATTCATAAAGATAGATCCCATGGCCGGATGGCCTTTCGGGATGTCGGGAAACAGCTTGCAGAATACGGGACTGAGCCAGCGCGACATGGCATGGATCAGGCCACTCTGCTCGCCGATCTTCATGATGCCCAGCCAGAGAGAAAGTATTCCTGTCAGTCCCAGCGATAGTTCAAACGCTGCTTTGGAGGAGCTGAAAGTCGACTGCATGATCTCTGTGAAGATCTCGGTACCTCCCCAGAATAACAGACGAACCACCGCTACCACGAACGCGATCACGAAAAAGCCTATCCAGATATAATTCAGGACCATGTTTTATATTTTTGTTGACAAAGTTGCAAAATTAGCAATAACTTTCCATATAACAGGGGTTTTGAGTGACTTTTAGACAGTTGGGTCAGGAGATAACCGGTAGGGGGAAAAAGGAAATGTACCTGGCGGGTATAGGGAAGACCGTTTACAAAATAGCTGCCGAACGGGGTTACCAGCGGGCTGAAAAGAGCTCCGGACGGTTAAAAAACGGCCCGATCTGCAGACTGCGGGGAAAGAGAATGTTGTTTTTTGTAAAACCATCTCTATTCTGCGTAATGTTTTGTAACTTTGCTATTCAATACCTATACGTACATATGGAAGAAGATTTCAATATACATAATTCTGAATTAAATCATCGGGAGCGGGACTTTGAGAACGCTCTGCGTCCGTTGAGCTTCGGCGACTTCAGCGGGCAGGAGAAGGTGGTGGAAAATCTCCGTATCTTTGTCAAAGCGGCCCGTATGCGCGGAGAGGCGCTGGACCACGTGTTGCTGCACGGACCTCCGGGATTGGGAAAAACCACTCTATCGAATATCATAGCCAATGAACTGGGAGTAGGGTTTAAAATCTCCTCCGGTCCGGTATTGGACAAGCCCGGTGATCTGGCGGGTGTGCTCACCAGCTTAGAACCCAATGATGTCCTTTTCATCGACGAAATACATCGTCTTTCGCCGGTGGTGGAAGAGTATCTCTATTCGGCCATGGAAGACTATCGTATTGATATTATGATAGACAAAGGTCCGTCGGCCCGCAGTATACAGATCGATCTGAGCCCTTTTACATTGGTGGGGGCCACTACGCGCAGCGGTTTGCTGACTGCTCCTCTGCGTGCCCGTTTCGGTATCAATATGCACCTGGAATATTACGACGATTCGGTGCTGAGCGGTATCATCCGCCGGTCGGCGAATATACTGGACGTTCCCTGTACGCCGGAAGCTGCCGGTGAGATCGCTTCACGCAGCCGGGGTACGCCGCGTATTGCCAATGCGTTGCTGAGGCGGGTAAGAGATTTCGCACAGGTCAAAGGCAACGGAGCCATTGATGTGGAGATCGCGCGTTTTTCGCTGGAAGCGCTGAATATAGACCGTTACGGCCTCGATGAAATAGATAATAAAATATTATGTACCCTTATAGATAAGTTCCGCGGAGGACCTGTGGGCCTGACCACAATAGCTACGGCGCTGGGCGAAGATCCGGGTACAATAGAGGAGGTGTATGAACCTTTCCTTATCAAAGAAGGTTTTCTAAAACGTACTCCCCGCGGACGTGAAGTGACCGAACTGGCTTATCAACATCTGGGAAGGGCCCGGTTTGAGAATCAGCAATCGTTGTTCGGTTAGTCTGAGGTCTATCTCCTTCCGGAAAGATTTTTCCGGAAAGGAAAGAGGTCTTTTGCTGTATACACAGGGAAAGAAAAAGTACTCAGAGATGCAGGTCTCTCCTTTTACATACGAAGAGAGCTGTAAATAAAAGATAAATCCGGAACCGATCCGGAAGATATGTAGTGTTAGATGGCCGAACTTAAATCACTTGCCAGAGAGACCGCTATTTATGGAATGAGCAGTATTGTAGGGCGTTTCCTTAACTACCTGCTGGTTCCGTTATATACCTACGTGATGCCCGTTGAAAGCGGCGATTACGGAGTAGTTACCAATGTTTACGCGATCACAGCCCTGTTACTGGTCTTGCTTACCTACGGTATGGAGACCGGGTTTTTCAGGTTTGCCAATAAAAAAGACGAAGACCCGCAGCGGGTCTATTCTACGATTCTGATCTCGGTGGCAGTAAGCTCTGTGGCCTTCTTGGTATTTTTTCTTCCGTTCGCTGAGCCTTTATCGGGTTATTTTGGATATGCCGGTCATCCGGAATACCTGTTTATGATGATGATCGTAGTGGCTTTAGACGCGTTTCAGAGCATTCCGTTTGCTTACCTGCGTTACCAGAAAAGACCCTGGAAATTCATGGCTGTAAAGATGTATTTTATCCTTTTCACCTTAGCTATGAATGTGATCGCCCTGATGGGCTTTCCCTGGTTGCAGAGTCATTTTCCGGATCTGATGGGATGGTATCATGTAGAAGACAGGGTGAGGTACATCTTCCTGATCAATCTGATAGCCACCGCCAGCCAGACGTTCTGGTTTATCCCGGAATTGCGTGGGTTTCACTATGTGTTTGATGTGGCGTTGTGGAAACGGTTGCTGAACTATTCTTTTCCGATCATGATACTGGGCATAGCCGGTATTCTGAACCAGACGATAGATAAGATCATCTTTCCGGTGCTTTTTCATGATCCCGCCGAAGCACAGGTGCAGCTCGGGATCTATGGAGCGGCTACCAAAGTGGCAATGATCATGGCTATGTTTACCCAGGCGTTCCGGTATGCTTACGAACCTTTTGTCTTTGGCAAGAGCCGGGAAAAGGACAACCGGCCCATGTATGCCCGTGCCATGAAGTTCTTTATTATTTTTGCTTTGCTGGGCTATCTGGCGGTCGTGTTCTACTTAGATATTCTGAAATTTATCCTTCCCAATAAGGGATACTGGGTAGGATTGAAAGTAGTACCCATTTCGATGGCTGCCGAAATATTCATAGGGATCTATTTCAACTTGTCTTTCTGGTACAAGCTGATTGATGAAACACGTTGGGGAGCCTACTTCTCGCTGATCGGGTTGGTGATAATTGTGACACTGAATGTGGTATTTGTGCCCCGGTATGGATATATCGCTTCGGCCTGGGCGGGTTTTTGCGGATATGCGGTGGTGATGGTGATCTCGTATGTGGTAGGTCAGAAAAAATATCCCATCCGTTACGATCTGAAAGGCATCGGTATATATGTAGCACTGGCGGCCCTCCTGTATGTAGCGGGTGAATACATCCATATAGAAGATCTGATGTGGCGGATGCTCTATCGTACCTTATTACTGAGCCTGTTTGTGGGTTATGTGATACACAACGATCTGCCGCTGAGTGATATACCGCTGATCAATAAGTTTATAAAGAAGAAATAACACACCATGAAATTTGCATCCGGCTATCTGTTGAAGGTGAAGGGGTTTCTGCGGAAATACTTTGACCTGAATAAAGATAAAGACGACGAACTTACCACCATAGATACCATCCGCAAAGGAGTGGAGTTTAAGGGGGCCAACCTGTGGATCCTGATCTTTGCTATTTTTATGGCTTCCCTGGGATTGAATGTCAATTCTACGGCGGTCATTATCGGAGCCATGCTTATTTCTCCTTTGATGGGACCTATTATGGGGGTGGGTCTTTCTGTAGGTATCAATGATCTGGACTTACTGAAACGGTCTTTCAAAAGTTACCTGATCGCTACTTTTTTCAGTGTAACCACTGCCACGGTCTTTTTCCTTCTTTTCTCTCCGTTCTCCGAAGCACAGTCTGAGTTGCTGGCCCGTACTTCACCCAACATTTACGGTGTTTTCATCGCCCTTTTCGGAGGTGCGGCGGGAGTGGTAGCCCTCTCCACCCGGGACAAAGGGAATGTGATCCCGGGGGTAGCCATCGCTACGGCGTTGATGCCTCCTTTGTGTACGGCCGGCTTTGGACTGGCTACCGGGAACTGGCTGTACTTTCTGGGAGCTTTCTATCTTTACTTTATCAATTCTGTCTTTATCAGCGTAGCTACCTTTCTGGGGGTGCGGGTAATGAAATTCAGGCCCAAAGAATTTGTAGACAAAGAAAGGGAGCAACAGGTCCGTAAACTGATCGTTGCCACTGTGGTGATCACCATGTTGCCTGCGGCGTATCTTACTGTAGATATTATTCAGGATACTGTTTTTGAAAGGGCAGCCAAACGCTTTATACAGGAGCAGCTGAGTTTTGAAGGGACCCAGGTATTAGACAGGCGGATTACCCGGCAGGGAAAGGGAGGAGAGATCCGGGTGGTGCTTATTGGAAATGAAGTGCCCGACGCTTCTATCACACTGGCTCGTAACAAACTGGCCGCGTATAACCTGAGTAAGGCCAAGCTGGTAGTGATACAGGGCATCAACAAAGAAGAGGTAGACCTCTCGTCTATACGTGCCCTGGTGATGGAAGACTTTTATAAAAACAGTGAGCAGCATCTGGTGGAACAACAACAGCGCATCGGAGAACTCCAAGAGCATCTCGAACAGTATCAACGGTATGATGAACTTTGCCGGCAGATCGTTCCGGAGATGAAAGTGCTGTATCCTGCGGTAAGGACCTTGTCGCTGGCCCATTCCGTGCAGATACAGATAGATTCTTTACATACCGATACAGTGACCCTGGCGTTGATCGGGTACGAAGGCAGATTGAAGGAAACCGAAAAAAGTAAGTTATCGGATTGGTTACAGGCACGTATAGGAGCAGAGAAACTACAATTGATCATAGAATAATAGCTAACAACAGAGAGAATATATGAAAATGAGAATCAGGCAGATTGTTTTTTATTCCATGCTGCTGCTTTCCTCCGGTTTGCGGGCCGACGAAGGAATGTGGATGTTGGGCAACCTTACTAAACAAACACAAAAGTCAATGAAGTCGCTGGGTTTACATCTTTCCGCGGATAAACTTTATCATCCGAAAAAGCCCTCCTTGAAAGATGGAGTGGTCAGCTTCGGGGGCTTTTGTTCAGGAGTCGTTGTTTCGGAAGATGGCCTGATCTTCACCAATCATCATTGCGGGTTCAGTGCCATCCAGCAACACAGTACGCTGGAACAAGATCTGATCCGGGACGGATTTGTAGCGCGTACCCGGGAAGAAGAGCTACCCAACCCGGAGTTGTATGTACGTTTTCTGCTTCGTACCGAAGATGTAACCAAACGTATGCTGAAGGGAGTAGGACCACAGATGTCAGAGGCCGACCGGGCCCATCATGTAGATTCTGTTATGGGACTGATCTGTGAGGAGGTACTGTCGAAAGACTCCACTCTGATACCGGTTGTAGACGCTTTTTATGGAGGTAATGAATTCTGGCTTTCGGTTTATCGCGATTTCAACGACGTACGTCTGGTCTTTGCTCCTCCTTCTTCTGTAGGAAAGTTTGGCTGGGATACCGATAATTGGGTATGGCCGCGCCATACAGGCGATTTTTCCGTATTTCGTATCTATGCCAATACAAACAATCAGCCGGCCGATTATTCTCCTGAAAATGTACCCTATCTCCCTGAGTATGTAGTGCCTGTATCTCTGGATGGATATCAGGAAGGTTCTTTCGCCATGACCATCGGTTATCCGGGAATGACAGACCGCTATATTACCTCGTTTGGGGTAGAAGAGCGGATGAACGGTATAAATCAGGCGATGATCGATATTCGCGGTGTTAAACAGCAGATCTGGAAGCGGGAAATGGATCGCGACGAAGAGATACGTATTAAATATGCTTCTAAATACGATGAAAGCTCCAATTACTGGAAAAATAGTATAGGTATGAACCGGGCGATACGTAAATTGGGGGTAATCCGGAAAAAGCAGGAGATGGAGAACACCTTGCGTCAGTGGATCAACCATACACCGGCCGAGCGGGAGCATTTGCTTCACTTGTTTACCGATCTGGAGTTGAACTATAAGAACCGCAGAGAGACCAACCGGGCGATGTCCTATTTTGGCGAGAGTTTCCTGAATGGACCGGAACTGGTACAGTTGGCGTTGACCATCCTGAATTTCGATTTTGGTGATGAAGAGGAGCGTGTGGTAGTCCGTATGAAGGAGCTGATGGATAAGTATGCCAATTATGATCTGGATATAGATAAGGAGGTATTTGTAGCTATGCTGCGTGAATATCCCCGATATGTAGATGCGCGTTACCTTCTGGAGCCTTATAAAGTCATTGAGGAAGAATATGGGGGTGATGAGCGGGCCTATGTAGACTGGCTCTATCGTACTTCTGAAATTCCTACTCCCCGCGGATTGCAACTTTTTTTCGAACAGGACAGCACCTATAATCTGTTTGACGATCCGGCTATCTCTCTGGGAATTGATCTGATCATTACCTATTTCGATATGAATCAGGAGATACAGACGGCGTCTGCTGAGATCGAGCGTGGCGAAAGGCTTTTCAACGCTGCGGTACGCCGGATGTATGCAGGACGTAACTTCTATCCCGATGCCAACTTTACTATGCGTCTGAGTATCGGTACGGTGGGAGGATATACTCCTTACGACGGTGCGTGGTATGAACACTATACCACTACTCAGGGTATTTTTGAGAAAGTACGTACACATGAGGGGGATCCCGACTTTGCTGTGCAACCAGAGATCCTGCAACTATTGAAGGCAGGAGATTTTGGTCGCTATGCCAATAAGGAAGGCGAACTGAATGTATGCTTTATTACCAATAACGATATTACCGGCGGAAATTCAGGAAGTGCTATCTTCAATGCCAATGGTGAGTTGCTGGGTCTTGCTTTTGATGGGAACTGGGAGGCTATGAGTGGCGACCTGATCTTCGAGCCGGCTTTACAGCGCTGTATCGGTGTGGATGTCCGTTATATGCTATATATGATCGAGAAATACGGGCAAGCGGGTAATCTTATTGATGAACTGAAGATCAACGCTTCCAGATGATCAGTAATACCGCAAAAATAATAAAAGCGATACCGCTGCCAATGTGAAATGTAAATGCTTCATCGAAAATAAATATTCCCACACATACAGCTGTGACCGGTTCCATCGCACCTAATACAGAGGTGAGGGTGGAGCCGATCCCTTTCACGGCCTGGACAAGTGCCAGATTAGAGATAACAGTGGGTACCAGTGCAAGCATAGCCAGGTTGCCTGCGGTTTTCCAACTTTCTATAGGTTGCAGTTCACCAAAAGTCAACAGGCCGATCCCTAACAGGCTTCCACTAAACAGGAATACATAAAAAGTAAGAGCCATTCCCTTCATGGTTCGGATGCGTAACTGGCTGACGGTGATGATATAGAGAGCATAGCCCAATGATGAGATCAGCACAATTAAGGTGCCCGTAACAGAGATATCTCCTGCTCCTTCACCATGAGAGAGCATCCATACACCAACGACTGCCAGCATGACAGCAATAAAACGGCGGGAAGAGGATTTTTCACCAAAAAAGAACATCATCAGTAAAGTGGTGAATACCGGATACATGAAATGAAGGGTAGTGGCTACTCCACTGGACATCAACTTATATCCCCAAAACAGAAAGATAGCGGAAAGATCATACAGAGTAGCCAATAATAACAGGGAGGGGAGGTCTTTACGCTTTATACGAAAGGTTTGTCTGGTCAATACCAAAAGCCCGCCCAAGGCCAGGCAGAAGAAAAGAAACCGATAGAGAAGAACAGACCCGAACCTCATCCCGGTTTGCATCAAAGGTAGCGTGAAAAGAGGGATCAGACCGAAGCAGGCAGAAGAAAGTAGTCCGTATAGAAAGCCGTTTATTTTGTTCATGTAAGATGCCGGTAATTCAAATCGCTGCAAAGTTACTGCTTTTTCGAACACTTTATTCTTTTGCTTTTACTAACCTAAGGCTTTTTTTATTCGCTTCATTCTATATGTAGATTTGAGAGGTTTCTATCGTGAAAAATAAGGGACTTAAGTTTTTTATCTGGATTTTTGTAATTGATAAAGTAATTTTTTTGTAAATTGTTTGAAAATTCTAAATCATCAGACAAAACGATTATATCTATTTTCATATAAATAATTATTTATAATTTGGTTTTTAGAAAACACACTATGAGAAATGCAGGGGAATGGATTGAGAATAAGATGAATACTGCTGTTCAAATGGCCTATGCAGGAGTTCATTTTTCCTCACAAGAATTACAGATACTTATTGATAGTTTTGAGCAGGTTATTTTACAAAAGAATGAATATGTCATTAGGAAAGGAGAATATAATGAACATATCATATTTCTTGAAAAAGGATTACTTTGTTATTCATTAATTAATCCGGATAATGAAAGAAGAATTTTAGATTTTATTTTACCTGAAAGTATTACTCAATTATTTATTTATAGTGAAAATCTAATTCCTGTATATGATATGGAGGCTTTACAAAAAAGTATAGTGTGGAGAATTAAAAGATCCACTTTGCTGAATTTGTGCAAACAATTTTATAATATAAATATTTTAGTTAATATATTCCTTGAACAAGTAGTTTCTGAACAGATGAAAAGAATTCTCTTTATGATGGATATGACACCCCAGGAACGCTATGAAGCTTTGGTAAAAGATAAAAAAGAATTTATTCAAATGGTCCCTCTTAAATATGTAGCCTCCTATATAGGGGTTACTCCACAAGCGTTAAGTCGAATAAGAAAACGACTTTCTCATAGTGTACTATAATAAGATAATACAACTTATAGATCTTTCTTTAGTGAAAGATGAATTTAAGTTCATAAATTCTGTTATTTCTCATTTTTTTGTAAATTAAAAATAGGATAACAATTAAATTATGCAGAGATTTGGGGAGAATTCTGAATTATAATAGTAAGAACTTTATTTATATTCTGAATTTATAAATCACTCAACTTACCTCCATACTTTATCTGAATGTAAGTTATCATATAGTAAGATAAGTTGATGACAAAATAAGACATATAAAATACGTGGATAAAACATAGAAAGATATCATGTTTGTATTTTTATAAACATTGATATATTAATCATTAATTAATTATTAAAATCACAAAAACATGAAAAAAGGAAAAAAGCTGACTCTTAACAAAGAAGTTATTACTCAGTTAAATGAAGCTAGTATGAAAGAGATTAGGGGGGAGAACAAGTAAATTTTGAAGAGAATCAGGAATTGGAGCTATTTAATACACATGTAGCATGTATTACTATAAAAAGTAAAGGATGTAAAACTCAGAACTCCTGTACAATACTTGCTTGTTTCTAATTTATATCAAAGGGGAAGCACTCAAAGCTTCCTCTTTATTTTTAGCTATTATGAAAAAGTTTCTTTTAATATTACTCACTCATATATTAATTGCTGCTTGTGCTGCAGAGCAAAATTTTGAACGTTTAATACTAACTGATTTTCAGCGACAGAGTATAAACAAATTATCATATTTATATGGGTATACACGTTATTTTTACCCAAATCCATATATAGATGATGTTGATTGGTATGGACTTCTACAAAATTCCATCAAAGAAATTATCTCTTTTTCAGATGAGAAAGAGGTTAATGATTATTTGCAGAAAACTTTTTCTATTCTTAATCCTCATTTAATTCTAGCTTCAAGTGAATTGGAATGTCCTTCTCTATCTATAAATCTTCCTTTTTTATAAAAGAAAATAAATTAATTACAGGCTGGAGTAATAAAATAATTGATAGTGAGATAAAAAAGATAGAATCAACAGATTCTAACTATCCGGCTCTGGGTAAATACTATAGCTTTCCACTTAGTGAGCAACTATATGCTTATTATCCCTTGGCCATAGATGCTTTACCTTCACAGACAGAAGAACTGAATATGTTAATTAAAGAGAGTAAAGTGAAATGGAAAAATGACTTCTTTATTTCTCCCTATTATCGTATAGCAAACGCAATTATTAATGATGCCTATATACAACATTTCTATGCCTATTATGAGGAGGACGGTTTGGCGGACTCCTGGCAGTCCGTTTGCTCATCATATATAAAAGAAATAGCCGATTGTACCTCTTATGAAGAGTATTCAATTTATTCTTATAAACATTATGCCAGTGTTCGTGATGGGCATATGTATATAATGAATGGATATAATAAGCCAGGTAGTATGTTAGGGAAATATGTCCGGATATATTATCCGGATATTCTTTTGAAATACGTAGAGGGGAAAGTATGTATCGCGGATTACTCCAGTACTTATAAAGATCTTCAGCCAGGAGATCAGATTGTGGCTGTGAATGGAAAAGATATAAAATCACTACTTGAAGAGAAACTGAAACTTGTTTCAGCCTCTACTAAAGGGTCAAGTTTTGAAAAAGTCTGCAATATGTTTATTTTTCAGAGTTTTAAGAAGGATTCGATCATTCATATTCAAGTCAAGCAGGATGGAAATATAACAAGAGATATGGCTCTTAGAACCAATAAGACACAGAACAGAGAATTTAATCAGGGTGAATTTATCAAACAGATTGAAGATGGCATCTGGAAGATAAATCCCTGTACAGATAAGAAAAACAGCTATTCAGCCTTTGCTAAATATATAGATGAGTTTCAACATGCTAAAGGGATAATAATTGACGTACGAGGTTATCCACAGGCATCTATTTTACCTATTTTATCTCATTTTATTGATACTACTGCAGCAGTAGGTCAGATATTAACCCCTACATTCTACTATCCTAACCATGATAATGTGAAATATGAAATAACAGCTTTGAGTAGTTGGGGGATACATCCTGCTATAGAACCTTATCAGAAAGAGTGGGAGTATGACAAGCCTTTGCCTGTAAGACTTCAAACACCAGTTGTATTCCTGACAGATCATAATGCCATCAGTTTTGCGGAGACTATTATGGAGTTGGTCAAGTCACATGGTATTGGAACAATCATTGGACAGCCTACAGCAGGTACAAATGGGGATGCGGTTATTGTAAGAAGCCCCACTATTGGAATGATCTTTACCGGATATAAATTTCTCACTTTTGGAGGTGAAAGGCATCATGGAGTAGGAGTGAGACCCGATATCGAATGTCCTTTCAGAATGGAAGATCTAAAGAATCAGGAAGATACCCACATAAAAAAGGCTTGTGAGTGGATAAATAGTAAATATGACTGAGTCTTATGTATTCTAATTCATTAAAGGACTGTATAGAATATATTCATTGTCAGATTCTTGATAGTAAAAAGTAAGATGTCCCGGGATTGTTCTGGGGAGAGCTGGGAAAATGTTATTTTGAATTCTTATATGCCGATTATCATCAATATTCTTTTAATCATGCTATAGAAAAGTATAATGATATTTGTCTATGTATCTCTGATGTGGATAAGATAGAGGAGTCTTTTTTATTATCCTGTTCTGAATTAGGCTTATTTACTTATCAGTTAGTATCTTCCGGATTGTTGGATGAAATAGATAGTTTTGAAATTCCCTGTGAGGTGGAGTTGTACATGGAAAAATATCTTTATTAGTGTGTAAAAGCCTCAAACTATAATATCTTCTATGGAGCATTGAATTTTGCATCCTATTTCTACTATGCTTACAAAACGACCGAAAGAATAGAATATCGTACTATTCTGGAAAACTTTGTTGAAATTCTAAAAAGAAAAGCTGTCATCATAAATGAGAATGAAATAAGTTGGACTGGTAAAATGAGTGCCCGGTATTTGAAGGAAGAGGGTTATAACTTTACTTATATTCATGGAATAAATTCAATAATCGTGTTTCTCAATAAGCTGTATGGGTTAGGAATCAAAAAAGATCTTTGCCGTAATTTGATACACAGAGCATGCAATTTTGAGGTAAGATATAAACTTTCTTTACACAATCCATCTGAAATACAATTTCCTGTAGGTGTGTATCAGAGTTTACAGGCTGTTGCGGGAAGAGTACCGGTTATCAATCTGAATGCCGGAGAGTTGATGATAGGTTATGTGCTTTCGTTATCTGGCGACACCATAGAAGATACAGCTCTTCAATGTATTGGACAGAAAACAGTTTCTGGAAGCAACTTTGGCATAGATCATATGTATACGGAAATAAAAGACAGAGGAATCTTATCAGGATGTAGTGGTCTGGCTTTGTTATATAAAAAGTTGTATGAGTTGAAGAAAGATCCTGATTATCAGGAGAGATACATGCGTTTGCTTTTCCACGAGGCAGCTGATTTATCATTTAAGGAAGATGACAAACCGGATTATTCATTCATGTCCGGATTCACAGGAATAGGAAGCTGTATGCTCAATCAAATTTCTGAAAATACACGACTGAATGTGGAAACTTTACTACTATGAAATATACTTTTTTTTGATAATTTTATTTTGAGAATACCCTTGTATCCTTTCTCATACTATGTAGATAGAAAAGGGATCAATGAGGATATTTTTAAAGAAGCCCTTTTTCTTGCTTCAAAAGATTTCTATGATACACTTGTATCTTCTGTGGGGGCAAAAAGTACACAAAATACTCTCTATAAATACTATACAAGAGCTTGTTCACGTTCTACGCCCTTTGGCCTGTTTGCTTCGTGTGCGATAGGCAACATCGGATCTGAATCCCGGTTAGTTGTTTCTTCTTCTGACAATATTTGTAGAAAAACCCGATTGGATATGGGTTATCTTCATACCTTCATTGAGTCTTTATTGCGAAAGAGTCGGTTGTTAAGAGAGAGGTTGATGTTTTATCCCAATGATACATTATATCATCTGCCCGGTGAATATAGATATATTGAATATTATTATGAGGATGGGGAACAAAAACATCAAATTGTGAATATTGAGGATAATCTATATTTAAGGTCTTTGTTGAAACATGGTAAAGAAGGGCTGACTATATCCAGATATATTGAACAACTTTGTTTGTCAGGAATAGACAGGCAGGAGGCGGAGGAATATATAAATGAATTGATCCAGGCGCAGGTATTAAGAAGTGAATTGGGTGTGAATGTCACCGGAGGAGACCCATTGAAGAGAATATTAACCTATATCAGGGAGAATGAACCAGATAATCCTGTTTTCATGAAATTGATGGATATCAGAGACGAGCTCCGTATACTTGATAAATCTGTAGGTGTGTTTTCCTCTTATGAAAAAATTGCCTCTATTCTGGACCAGATAGGTATTCCCTATAATGCCAATCATATATTTCAATGTGATACTGTAATAAAAGAGAGTGATCTCTCCATTTCTAAGGATATAACTAACCAGATAAACGAGGTTGTTTCCTTATTAAATAAAATCACCTTACCTAAAAGAAATCCACTTTTGGATGCATTTTTGAAATCTTTTACAGAAAGATATAATGAAGGAGAGATGGTACCTCTGTTGAAAGTACTTGATCCTGAAATAGGTTGTGGATATGGAGATGTGCATACCGTTTACAGTGAATTAGCTGGGAATGTAGTATTGCCTTCTTCATCAGACAGATTGTCACAAACAGTTTCAGTGAACCTGATGGAGCAAATTATTTTAAAAAAGATAATATCAGCTATGACTGCTGGCAGCAGTATCGTGAATCTGACAAAAGAGGATTTTAAAGAATTTAAAGAGAATTGGGACGATCTGCCTGCTACTTTCAGTGTAGTAACAAGGATACTCAATGATGAAAATATATATATAGAATTGGCCGGAGGTAGTAGTGCCGGAAATGTGATAGCTCGCTTTGCCCATATAGATGACCGTATCAGAAATTTGGTGCAGAACATAGCAGATAAGGAAGAGGATATATATAGTGATTGTATCGTAGCGGAAATCGTTCATCTGCCCAATGGAAGAAGCGGTAACATCTTGTTGCGTCCGATATTACATAAATATGAAATACCTTATCTGGCTCATTCACAGACAGGAAAAGAGTATCAGATCTCATTATCTGATTTATATGTGTATGTGATCAGAGGTGAAGTTATCTTATATTCCCGTTCTCTTCAGAAAAGGATTATTCCGCGGCTTACCAGTGCACATAATTATATGTATAATTCATTACCTATTTACCATTTTTTAGGTGATTTACAGTTTCAGGGTTTGAGGGGAGGATTTTCTTTGAATCTGGATGGTATTTTTGGAATTTTAGATGAAATCCCTCAGATAAGATATAAGAATTGTATTCTTTCCAGACATAAATGGAAAATAAAATCTTCTCTATTGAAAAAGTGGAGAGAGGGTGGAGAGAAGGGAGAACGCCTTGTGGAGAAAATTTCCGGATGGAAAGCACAAAATAATATGCCCCGGTTTGTGACCCTTTCTGAAGGAGACAATGAATTATTGATTGATTGGGAATCTATGGTCAGTATAGAGATTTTGCTATCGTACGCAAATAAATATCCCATTCTCTATGTAGAAGAATTTCTGTTTTCTGATGAGAAATCTATTGTAAAGGATTCTGGAAATAATGGCTATTGCAATGAAATGATATTTTTTCTATATAAAGATGATCTCAATGAGAACTAAAAGGATTTATATTATGGGAAGTGAATGGTTATATATTAAAATATATACAGGAAATAAAACTTCTAACCGGATTCTATGTGATTTTATCCGTCCGTTGACCAAAAAATTAAAGAAAAGAGGTGTAGAGGATTTCTTTTATATAAGATATGAAGATCCTGACTTTCATCTGCGTTTGAGATTCCATGTGCCAAATAGAAATAATTATTCCGATATCCTGAGCGAATTGTATAAGATCCTGGATCCTTTAGTGGAAGCCCGAATGGTGAAGAGGGTCAGCTGTGATATGTATAACAGGGAATTGGAGAGATATGACCCTTCTTTAATAGAGACTGTGAAAAAAATTTTTTCTATTGACAGTGAAACAACTCTGGAACTTTTATCTGTTGTCTCTTCCCCGAATGAAACACTTTTTATCGCTATACAGATAGTGGATCAGTATTTATCATTATTGGGTATGGGATTGGAAGAAAAACTGGCTTTTACTACTACTCTAAGTGATGCTTTTATGGATGAATTTCATATAAAAAACAGAGCATCTTATACCAAACAGTTTAATGATAAGTATCGTATACAACGAAATAATATATTAAATATACTTTCCGGAAACTCTGAAATGCAACCTGCAGTTATGAAAATATTTCATAAAAGGGAACGAATGTTGCAAGATCAACTAACTATTGTACAGAAATACTATCATTCATCCAAGAAAAAACTCATAGATAAAGAAACTCTGTTAGAAAGCCTTATTCATATGAGTATGAATCGTTTATTTTATTCTTATAATAGGCTGAATGAGTTTATTATTTATTATTACCTGATGAAATCTTATAATTCCATTATTAAACAATCTGTATATGAGAAAGAGTGTAGAGAATAAACTGGAAGAATTAGCTAGATTTCTTCTGGCAGATAAAGAGGAGAAGTATGGATTGTATCAAAATAATGGAGGCAAAATCTTATTTTACTATTATTATTATACCTATACACAAGACATACAATGGGAACAGGCATTTTATAAAGAGTTGGAAGAAAGTTTCGATGTTTTGTCCACTTCTATGACGGGTTACTCTTTTTGTGAGGGAATTCCGGGGTATTTTTATTTATATAATTTTTTGAAGGATAACTTCGATTGTGAACTTGATATATCGGAAGCTGAATTGATTTATAGAAATTACTTACAGAAGGGAATGTTTGAACAAATCAAAAAAGGTAACTATGATTTTCTATATTCTTCTTTAGGAGTTGCTTTTTATTTTCTTCAGAAAAATGAGTTTCAATGTATAGAAGAGTACATTGATATATTGGCTGATGTGGCAATTGAAGAAGATGGAGCAAAATTATATTGGCTGGATCGTTCAGATCCTGAAGTTACTCCTCAACCTAATATTGGATTGGCACATGGAATGTCAAGTATAGTTATATTTTTGACAAAAGCTTATCAGAAAGGTATAAGAAAAGAAAGCTCAAAACATCTTTTAAGCGAAGCTGTCAGATACATACAATCACAAAAGATTCCTGATTCTTCTTATATTAATAGTTATCCGACATTGTCATTGGCTGAGGCTGACTGGCATAGCAGGTTAGGTTGGTGCTACGGAGATTTAAGTATAGGGTTGGGGCTGTGGCAGGCGGGTAGAGCGCTCTTGGAAAAGGAATGGATGGACGAAGCACTGGAAGTCTGTCGTAAAGCGGCATGTCGGACAGATTTGAATCAAAATTTTATATTTGATGCGGGTCTATGTCATGGCACAGCAGGGATATCTCAGATATTCAGACGAATGTATCTCGAGACCTCAGAAGAAGTGTTTTTATCAGCAAGTAAGTATTGGCTAAAAGAAACGTTACATATGGCGAAGTATAAGGATAGTATATCCGGATATAAAAGCTGGACACCTGACGGCTATATTCCAACAGATAGTTCCTTGATAGAAGGCGTATCAGGGATTGCTCTGGTTTTATTATCTTCTATAACAACAAGCTCTTATTCTGAATGGGATAAACTCTTTTTAATGCACTAAGTAGATGAGAAGAAACATTTTAAAGACTGTTTGCCGGAAGCATGAAAAGGCTATAAACAGAAATGAAATGTAATGAGAAATTATAAATATCTCTTTTTACATTTCATTTTCTATTGCAGGATTAGTGAAAAATAGATAATCCTTTACGCATTGTCCCTATTTATTTCTCATTTTTTGGGTTTTCTGCGTGCCCAGCCTTCCTCGCTGAAATCCGGTTCCGGCTGATTGAAGAACTGTTTCCAGTCATCCTGTTTTTTGGGTCCACGGGCATTGGCGTATCCTCTTTCTTCTCTGCTTGGTTTTCTTTTGACCTCTTTGGTTTTGGCAACAGGCCTTTCAGAGAAGGAGCGGGTGTTCCTTGTGCCATAAGTACTACCGCTGTTACTACTTCCTCTTGGAGCAGCAGGTTTTCTTACTTTCGGGCGATGGTCTGCAGAAGTTTCTTCACTGGCAACTTCCACAACGACTTTACGACCTCCCCATTTGGCTTGGTTGAGGGCTTTTACTACATTTTGCGCTTGTTTCTCGTCTACTTCAAAGAAAGAGAAACTTTTCATCAGGTCGATCCGTCCTAACTCTACCCGGCGTTGCGTATGGCTATTGAGCAGTTCGATCAGCTCCTGCGGATAGAAATTATCGCTCTTTCCCAGATTGATAAACAGCCGTGTAAAGCCTGCCTGTGCTTTACGGGCTGACCGGCCGTCGTCGCGGCCGTCACGTCCTCTGCGTTCCCGTGTGTCGGTAGGTATTTCAATATCACCCCGGTTTCTGTAATATTCCAGAAAACGATTAAACTCTACAGAGGCTACCCGTTTGATCAGGTCTTCTTTGCTGAGCCATTCTAACTTGCGATAGATCTCCGGCATGAACTCGTTGATCTCTTCTTCGTTCACTTTCACCTTTTCCAGGTCATCGATCACTTTGATCAGCTGTTTCTGACAGATCTGCTGGCTGGTGGGCATTTCGCCGGCAATGAATTTCTTACCGATGATACGTTCGATCTTACGCAATTTACCCTTTTCACGCAGATTGATGATCGCGATAGAAGTCCCTGTTTTTCCTGCCCTTCCGGTACGTCCGCTGCGGTGGGTATAACTCTCCGTATCGTCGGGCAGCCCGTAGTTGATCACGTGGGTCAGGTCGTCTACATCCAGTCCGCGGGCAGCCACATCGGTTGCCACCAATATGCGTATGTTGCGGATACGGAACTTCTGCATCACCGCGTCACGCTGAGCCTGAGACAATTCTCCATGCAACGAGTCGGCATTGTATCCGTCCTGCATCAGCTTATCGGCAATCTCCTGCGTCTCTTTGCGCGTACGGCAGAAGATAATGCCATATATCTGCGGGTAATAGTCAGCAATACACTTCAGGGCCGCATACTTGTCTTTGGCGTGTACCATATACACCACGTGCTTGACGTTGCTGTTTCCTTCGTTTTTGCGACCTATGGTGATCTCCTTGGCATTTCTGAGGTAATTTTTCGAAATGCGGGCAATCTCCGGGCTCATGGTAGCCGAGAAAAGCAGGGTATTCCGCTCTTCGGGTACGCCCGCCAGAATGGCATTGATGCTGTCTGTAAATCCCATATTCAGCATTTCGTCCGCTTCATCCAGCACCACGTTGTGCACCTGAGCCAGGGATACGGTTTTACGTTCCATCAGGTCGATAAGGCGGCCCGGAGTAGCTACAATGATATGTACACCCCGTTTCAGACTGCGTATCTGGCTGTCGATCGAAGATCCGCCATAGACAGGCAAAACCTTCAGGCCGTCGACATATTTGGAATAATCGCTCAGGTCACCTGCGATCTGCAGGCAAAGTTCACGGGTGGGACAAAGTATAAGGGATTGTGGAACACGGTTCCTGACATCGATCTTTTGTATGAGAGGGAGGCCGAACGCGGCGGTTTTTCCGGTACCTGTCTGTGCCAGGGCCACAATGTCGTTGTTCTCTCCTAATAAATACGGTATAACCTCTTCCTGTACAGGCATGGGATTCTCATATCCCATTTCTTCAATTGCCCGGCGTATCTCCACAGAGACGCCCAGCTCTTCAAAATTCTTCATCAAAATAGTAGTATCTCTTTATAATTGGCTGCAAAGATACGATAAAGTTGTGAGTTAATCATAATTTCCTCAGATAAAATAAATTATCGTGGTTTACAGCAGAAGCGGACGGGTAAATAAAACGGGTGGAATGGAAAGGATTTGTAAAAGCGGAAAGAATAAAAAATGGAAAACCAACAGAGAACTAACAGCGCCCAGGAAGTAAAGCGGGGAGAAATTTCCGTAAGGGATCCGAAAGATCTTCTCTCCAGGAGTCAGATCTTATGCGCATTAGATCTGACTCCTGGGGGGGGGATAAGCAGGATCAGTGAAGACCTATCCATCGGATGCTGAGGATACCTGTACTTACGAACTGTATCTTCCGCTATACCTGAATCTCCAGCGTAAAGGGTATATCGTCTACCCGTAAATCCCGTTGCCCGTTTTGTATTTCGCCGCGAACTCAGGTGAGATCGAATTGCTATATCCTTTACACACTTCCGCGGCAAAATCTTTGCCACATTGTACCAGTTTGTCCCAGATCTCTTCGTTCAATGTATCCAGGTCACGGTGGCGGATTCCGTAGGTGAGCAGCCCGTAGATGAGTCCGGCATTGAAATTATCTCCTGCTCCTACGGTACTCAGGGCCTCTACAGATCCGATCGGATAATTTTTGGTCACTGTACGTGTGCGCAGCGCGATCTGTTCCGCCCCCGCTGTACACAGAAAAGTAGGGCAATAGAATTTTATCTTGTCTTTGTATACTTTTTCTACATCGTTGAACCCATACATATAGAAGAAATCCTCGGCCGATCCTCTGACAATATCGGCATATTCCAGGTTCTCGATGATGGTAGAGGCCAGACGGATGGCCTCGTTTTTGTGTGAACTGCGGAAGTTGGGATCGTAATAGATGATCGCTTTGCTGTCACGGGCTTTCTCCAGCAGCTCTACAACTTTCTCCCGCAGTACGGAGTTCAGGGCAAAGTAAGAGCCGATCACTACAATATCATCTTCTTCTATCGGAGGAAAGCTCACATCCAGACGCTGGCTGGGGTAGTCTTTATAAAATATATAATCTGCGTTGTTGTTAGGGTCTAAAAAAGCCAATGAAACGGGAGACTTCCCGTCGGGGAAGACACTCATGTAGTCAGTGGATACCTGGTTTTCCCGCATGAATTCCAGTATCTTTTTGCCTACCCGGTCGTTGCCGGTCTCACTGATGAAGCACACCTCTATGCCTATGCGCCCGAGAGAGATCATCCCGTTGAATACCGATCCGCCGGGCACAGCCGCCAGGGGCTGATCATTCTGGAAAATAATATCGAGGATCGTTTCGCCGATGCCAATTACTTTACGCATAATTTTCTGGATTTCTGTCCAAGATAGCCTCCGTGGTGGCGTTTGGAATATTCTTCAATGGTGAATCCGGTCTGCTCCATGGTCTGTACCACTAAAATATCGCCGATCACGGTCATAGCCGTAGTGGAGGTAGTAGGGGTCAGTCCCAGCAGGCATACTTCGGCGGGCTTTCCCGTGCTCAGGCATACAGTGGCTTCATGGGCCAGCGGGCTGTCCGGATTGCCGGTGATCACAATAAATCTCAGATCGAAATTCAGGTTGCGGGCCAGTTGGGTAAGTTCTACGATCTCGCGGGTTTTTCCGGAATTGGAGATCAATAGCAGTACATCATTTTCCTGGAGTATGCCCAGGTCGCCGTGTTGTGCTTCGCTGGGATGCAGAAATACCGCCGGGATACCTGTCGAGCAGAAAGTCGTGGCAATATTCATGGCGATCTGTCCGGCTTTTCCCATCCCTGAGGTAACTAATTTTCCTTTTTTCCGGTGGATCTGTTCCACGATCAGGTTTACTGCTTTTTCGTATCCGTCGTTGACAGGGATATTCATCACCGCTTCTGCCTCCTTACGGAGTAGTTCTCGAATCGAGTCAATCATTTGTTCGCGTTAAATTAGGTTGTTTCAATAACAATATAAGTTCTTCAAAGGTGTGTGCTACATCGCAATAGTCGGACAGAGGTTGGCGGACAAAAAGCGTGCCCTCATCTCGTCCAGCGCTGCCAGCAGGTGATCGTAAAATCCGTTTACGTTATAAAACACGACCCGCTTGCTGTGATAGCCCAGTGTAGCAGCGGCCAGTACATGGAAAATTTCATCCAATGTTCCCAATCCGCCCGGCAGAGCCACCAGGATGTCCGATTCGCGTAGCAGGGCATCTTTCCGGTCGCTCAGGTCGTTGGTATAGATGACACGGTGGCAGCAGGTGCTTACCCGGCCTTTCTCTTCCAGCAGGGTAGGTACGACTCCCAGGACCTCGCCACCGTTTTGCCGGGTAGCTTGTGCTACGCATTCCATAAGTCCCAGATTGGCTCCTCCATAGACCAGCCGCAAGCCTTCAGCGCCTATCCATTGTCCCAGGAGATGAGCAGCTTCCACATACAATTTGTCAATGCCTTCCGAGGCGGAGCAGAAAATACCGATGGATCTCATACCCATATTTATGTTACACCAGACAAATATCTGCAATTTTCTATAAACGGCAATACAAGATGTATGAAATTTCCCGAAAAATACAAATCCTCTCTTTCCGCATCCCTTTCCCCGCGGACAGAAAAATATCTCCGGATAGGGGTGAAATCATGTTTTCCCGACAACCTTTTGGGGAGGATAAGTGGTAAGTCATTTAAATATTGTACTTTTGCATCCTGAAAATTATTCAACGAGCAGAGAAAAGCATGCAGTGCAATCTACATACCCTGTCCAACGGATTGAGAATAATCCACCGTCCCTCTTCTTCCAAAGTTGCTTATTGCGGATTTGCCATAGATGCCGGTACGCGCGATGAAAAGGAACACGAGCAGGGAATGGCTCATTTCGTGGAGCATCTGGTTTTTAAAGGGACGGCTAAACGCCGGGCCTGGCATATTCTGAACCGCATGGAAAATGTGGGCGGTGATCTCAATGCCTATACCAATAAAGAGGAGACGGTCGTTTATTCGGCTTTCCTGAAAGAGCATTTTCACCGGGCTTTTGAATTGCTTTCGGACATCGTATTTCATTCTACGTTCCCGCAGAATGAGCTGGAAAAAGAGGCAGAAGTAGTGATCGACGAGATCTCTTCCTACGAAGACAATCCGGCCGAACTGATATTCGATGATTTCGAAGAGCTTATTTTCCCCGGTCACGCGTTGGGTAGGAATATCCTGGGCAAACCGGAACTGCTGAAATCTTTCCGGAGTGAAGACGCGCGCGCTTTCACCCGGCGCTTCTACCGGGCTGCCAATGCCATCTTTTTTGTCTGGGGTGATCTGGATTTCCGTCGCCTGGTAAGGCTGGCCGGGAAATACCTTTCCGATCTGCCCGAAGGGAAAACCGATTACCGGCGTACAGCCCCGGGGATATATGTTCCTCAAAGGAAGATTCTCCGGAAAGATACTCATCAGGCGCATGTCATGATCGGTAGCCGCGGATACAGCGCGTATAAAGATAAACGCACGACCCTCTATCTGCTCAATAACATGCTGGGAGGGCCGGGTATGAACAGCCGGTTGAATGTAGAACTACGCGAACGACGCGGACTGGTATATACCGTAGAATCCAATCTGACCTCCTATACCGATACCGGAGCTTTCTGCATCTATTTCGGAACAGCGCAGGAAGATGTCGATCAGTGTCTGCGTCTTATCTACCGGGAGTTGCGGCGTCTCAGAGAGAAACCACTTACGCCTATACAGTTGGCGGCTGCCAAAAAACAACTGATCGGACAGATCGGGGTGGCCTCCGACCATACGGAGAACAACGCGCTGGGAATGGCTAAGACTTTTCTGCATTACCATAAGTTTGAGACACCCGAAGCCGTGTTCAGACGCATTGATGCCATTACATCCCGGGAGGTCTGGGAGGTAGCCAATGAGATGTTGGCAGAGGACTATCTGTCTACACTGATCTATCAGTAAGTGTATGCCGGATATGTCCGGGGCAAGGAAGTCAGCGATTCACTTTTTTCAGTCTTTTTACCGCGCTTTCCAAGGATTCCGTAGGTTCAATGATGTTGTAGTCTTCCCAGAAATTCTCGTCGTAGAAGTCCATCACGCGATCCGACAGGACATGGTGCATACGGAAAGACTCCCGGGCAGGTATAGGGGTCAACGGGTTGTCTTCCCGGTCTGTCAGTACCACTTCCGACAGTACGGTATACCCGGTAGAAAGGAATTTTTTCTTCCAGTCGCAGCGGAATTTGATCTCCGTACGCATGTAGTTCAGATACGTCTTACCTTCCACTTGCCGGTAAGTAATCAGATAAGATAGATTGGACGGTTTGAATACCAGTCCGGGCGGCTTGCTGCGGAGGATCATCTGAGTCACTTTCTTTTTGTCGCGCATATCCAGATTGAATTCGCAGCGCGTGATGGCAACAGACTCCGTATCAATATACAGGGTACCTTCGTAGAGCGGCTCTTCCAGTCTGGCACGCGGGGCGAATCGTATGGCATAGTGGAGGCGATCGTCTATCGTCACATAATCGGCCAGTATGTATTCATAGAAAGGCATATATTCGTGACTGAGCAGTACATCCGGATTCTTGACCATATCCATCACCAATGCCTGTGTAGGACCACCTACCAGTTTGATCGTCAGGGTATCTGACAGGCGGGGACTGAGCAGGCGGCGTCCTTTGAATACCCGTACCCGGTCTTTGGAAATATCCTCCGCGTACGGGGTTTTATAGACATCTACTATGGCTTCCGAAATGGAAATATATTTTCTCCGCTTCTGTGCCGTTTCCCGGTAAAATCCGGTATGCATGGCGGAGCAATCGTTGTAGTTGGTGATCTTTTTCCGCATGGCCTGTTCCACTAATGTACGCGGATCTACCGGAGAGACTACTACCTCCTTCAATACAACCGAATTGGGGGTGAGCAGAAATACCTGATCTTCCTTGCCTCCGGCAGGAATGGCTGCGGTACGGGTCTGATAACCCAGGTGAGAGAATTCGATTGAATGGCTCCACATCTCCGGACGGATCTTCAGCGTGAAGGCCCCGTCAGAGTTGGTAATGGTTCCTGCATTGCTTCCCGCGACGGTGACATTCACATATTCCAGCGTACGTTTGGTGCGCGCGTCTTTTACAACTCCACTGATCACAATCAGTGGGTCCGACTCCTGAGCCATCGTCTCTGTCGGGCCTATCCAACAGACACCCAGCAACAGGAGCACTGTTGAGAAGAGAGACCGGGATTTCATAGGACTGTGGTTTTTAGGAAAACGGTTTGTTCTTATCACCTTCCAGATGTCTTTTTCCCGGTATTTCCGGGCAGACTCTGTACTTTCTCAAAGATAATCAATTTTTCGGAATTTCCAAATCAAACAGTTTATTAATAAGAGATATAAGATGGTGTACTTCTTGTAAGAAGCAAAAAGGCTGGACACAGCAGGTCTTTTATTTGAAAATAGTACACCGGACCTGCAACTGTTGGTATCAACTTCAGGTCCGGTGTAAAGAGAATACACACATGTAATTTCAATCGTAAATCGTAAATCCGTAAATCGTAATTTCTTTTATACTTTGAGCTTGATCCTGAAACGTACCAGGATGCCGGTCAACGCTACGATCACCAAAGAGAAAACCACGGATTTCAGTAGTCCCGGTACGCCTCCTCCCAGTATGGCCGGATAGTGCAGACCCGATACTTGCTGAATGGCATACCAGGCATAGGGGATCGTATAGCAGGTCAGGGTAGCTGTACCGGCAGGTTGGATGATATGAAACCAATGGGTTTTTCCTTGTACATCTGTCAGCCAGTAGAAGAACCCGAAAAGCGGGAAAAAGGCTGCCGTACAATAAAAGAACCAGCTTGGAGTAGCCTGTATCTTGGAGATGATCCATACCGGATGGGAAGCCAGGGCAGCCAGCAGCATCAGTAGACCCAGTCCGCACAGGATACCGATAAACACCTGCGGACGTTCCCGGTTGGCATATTTCTGCATGATCAATGAAGTAAGTACGCCAGACATCCCAAAGGTGTGGAGTGTCATGTCACTGGGAATAAAAGGCAGGGGAAGTTTTCCGCTGTGATTCAGCAGCATCAGGAGCACGAATATCAGCCAGGCCACTGCGTTTTTTATCAGGGTTTCCCGGGTAAACAGATACACTGCCGCGCAGATCACATAGGTCCATCCGATCAGTCCCAGAATGCCCCACCAGCTTTTCTGAAAAGGAACTCCCTGAGCATATTTATAAATCACCAGAAAAGCCAGGATGGCCACACCCACTGCTTTCATCGCGATGAAAAGGTATTTCTTATTTCCTTCCGCTTTGGGGTAGACCCCCCATGTCAGGAAGAAACCGATCACCATCAGGATCGAGAACCAGGGGTGGGAAAGGCCAGGTACGCTGCCACTGTTGAGGGAGAAAAGTCCCATAGCTACCAGTGCTACGGTGCGCCAGAAAATATGGCTGATCACCTGCCACACATTGTCTCCTTGGCGAAACCGGTTTTGTACGGCGAAAGAGATAGACATTCCCATACAGAAAAGGAAAGCCGGGAAAATGGTGTCTGAGAATCCGAGCATATCTTCGTCGAACGCAGCATGTTCCAGCCAATGGGGGATGTTTTTCAGGCCGGGAATGTCGTTTACAAAGAGCATCAGGAACATGGTAAGGGCACGGAAGACATCTACGGCCGCCACGCGCCGGGAAGTAAGGGTTTTCATGATGTGTTAAGTTATTTGGGGGTTATACGGGCAAAGATAACTTTTTTCTTTATATCTTTGTGGTAACGAACCTGAATAAGTTCACCTACTATAGCCTGACAAACCGAATGTGTATAAAAAGTAACCTGTTTCTACTACTGTGGTTTTGTATCCCCGTCGCTTCCATAGCGGGCGATCTGGATTCTTTGTATCGTGTGTTGGACCGTACCCTGGAAGAACATACCCAGTACAACCGGGAAAAAGAAGATCGCATTCAGGACATCAGGAGCCGGTTGGGCAACGATCAGCTGACTGCTTTGGAAAAGTACGGACTGCACGCTCTGCTTGTTGAAGAATATTACTCCTATCTTTGCGATTCTGCGATCCATTACCTGCATACCAATATCGAACTTGCATCCGCAGAGTTAAGTGAATCTGCTCTGGCAGACGAAAGCAAGGTTCAGCTGGCTTATCTATTGGGATCCTGTGGCATGTATAAAGAAGCGGTAGATATGCTGGGAAGTATAGATCAGGAAGCTCTGTCAACCGATCTGTTCCCGGATTATCTGGCAGCCTACGACCATGTCTACGGAGAACTTTCTTTCTATACCCAGGACCCGGCCAGTTCGGTCCGGTACCGGCATGTCTCAGATCTCTATAAAGACAGTCTGTTCCGGCTTCTTCCCAAAGAGCATCCGCTGCGTATAGAGATGATGGAAACGGTATATAGGGACCACGGCCCTTTAGAAAAAGCCTGGCAGATCAATAATGAACGCATGACAGAGGTGGTACCCGGTACTCCGGAATACGCGCTGGTTGCGTTTCATCGTTCTCTGATCTGTAAAGCAGCGGGCGATACCGAGGCGCAAAAGTATTATCTCACTCTTTCGGCCATCTCGGATATTCGTTCTTCCACCAAAGATCATGCTTCGTTGTGGACACTGGCCCGGCTCCTGTATGAGGAGGGAGACCTGGAGCGGGCCTATCGGTACATCCGGTTTTCGTGGAACGAGACCAATTTTTATAATGCCAAGCTGCGCAGTCTGCAAAGTGCCGGTATCCTGTCACTGATAGACCTGACTTATCAGGCCATGAGCGAACGTCAGAATCGCACTTTGCAGTCGTACCTCATCCTGATCAGTGCGTTGTCTCTGCTGCTGATCGCTGCTATGCTGTACATCTACAGACAGATGAAGCGGCTGGCGCTGGCACGTAACCATCTGCAAACGGCCAATGGTCAGCTCAAAGAACTCAATGAAGAGCTCCGCCAGGTGAATGTCTGGCTAAAGACAGCCAATGAAGATCTCTCTAAGTCGAACCAGATCAAAGAGGAGTATATCGCCCGGTTTATCAAATTGTGTTCCACTTATATAGACAAACTGGATGCTTATCGGCGTATGGTGCATAAGAAGATCACCGGCGGTCAGACGGCTGAACTGGTACGCATCACCCGTTCTCCGGAATCTTTAGATAGCGAGCTGGAAGAACTCTATACTAATTTTGATACCGCTTTTCTGCACCTGTTCCCTGATTTCGTCCGCAAATTCAATGAACTGTTACAGCCAGGTGAGGGCATCCAACTCAAGAAAGGAGAACTGCTGAATACCGAACTCCGCATCTTCGCCCTGATCCGGCTGGGGATTGAAGACAGTTCCCAGATCGCCGAATTCCTGCGCTATTCCGTAAATACCATCTACAACTACCGCGCTAAAGTCAAAAACAAAGCGGCGGGTTCCCGGGAAGGGTTTGAGGAGCGGGTCAGGTAGATCCGGTAATAGGTGATGAGAAAGAAAGGGGTATCCGGGAAAGATCCCCTATTTAGGTAATATATACACTTCTGTTTAACGACCTGTGTACATCCTGAGAGGCTTATTGTATGCAGATAAGTCTGGTAAGGATTCCTTTTAATTATTCAAAAAAATCGTCTTCCGGCAAAAGATTAACTGGGCTTTTTAGGAACTATGAGCACAAAACTTTCATGTGTTCCCGCGGATGAAAGAAGACTTTGTCCGATGTTGGCTCGTTTCATTTTACCTGTCCCGGAGGTGTCCGCGACTCTTATTTTTTCTAATAATTCTTCCACTTTTTTAATATCTAATTATAGAATCATATCCCTGATTATTATAAATTTAAATTCTTCTTATTTCCACCAAATTCCCCCTTCAAATCAGAGGAGTGATCTTAATTCATACTTTTGACACAGGCCTACCGGTCCCGGAGGTATCGGATACATTTGTGTACCGGAGGGTCTGTTGTATCTAAATTAACTTTTAAATTAATACGTATGAAGAAGAACAGGAAAAAGTTCCTATTCGGGAATCGGAAGATTCTCCTGACTTTACTTGTCGCGTGTATTTCATGGGGTGCGTTCGCACAGACCATTACGGTCCAGGGGACGGTGACCGATCCTTACGGAGACAGTGTGATCGGAGCCAGTGTCCTGGAAAAAGGCACAACGAATGGATTAATCACAGATTTTGATGGGAATTTCACCCTCCCGGTAAGTGAAGGAGCTACTTTGGTAGTATCCTATGTGGGGTTTGTGACTCAGGAAGTCAGGGCTACTCCTACGATGAAGATCGTGCTTCAGGAAGACAGCGAACTGCTGGATGAGGTGGTTGTGATCGGCTACGGTTCGGTGAAGAGGAAAGACGTGACAACCGCGATTTCCAGCGTTTCCACCAAAGACCTGGACCAGCGCCCGATCGTATCGGCCGCGCAGGCTATCCAGGGGAAAGCGGCGGGTATTTCCGTGATACAACCCAGCGGGGAACCTGGTGCGGGATTGTCTATCCGTGTACGTGGTACCACTTCTGTAAACGGTAGCAACGATCCGCTGTATGTAGTGGATGGCGTACCCATGACGGATATCAAATTCCTTTCTGCCAATGATATTGAAAGTATGCAGATCCTGAAAGATGCCTCTTCAGCGGCTATCTACGGATCGCGCGCAGCCAATGGGGTGGTTATGATCACTACCAAGCAAGGTGCTGCCGGAATTGCTAAAGTCACTTTCAATGCCCATGCGGGGATTACCAAAGTGGCCAACAAGATCAAGTCACTGAATGTAGCCCAGTACAAAGAGCTGATGGATGAAATAGGATTGGTGAAACTGCCTGACGGACTGACCGATCAGACAGACTGGTTCAAAGAAACCTATCGTACGGGGGTTACCCAGAACTACCAGGCCTCTGTTTCCAACGGTAATGACAAAATGAAATATTTCATTTCCGGAGGATATACCGGTGAGGATGGAGTGATCAAAGTGGCTTATTACAAACGGTATAATTTCCGTGCCAATCTGGATAATCAGATCCGTCCCTGGCTGAATGTCGGAGCCAATATTTCCTATTCGGATTATAGCAGCAACGGTATCATTTCGGGAACCGGAGCCAATCGTGCCGGCGTGATCCTGTCGGTCATAAATACTCCTACCTACGCCCCTGTCTGGGATCCCGACAATCCGGAACAGTACTACAACAATTTCTACGGAGTGAATGTAACCCATCCGCTGGAAAATATGGCTCGCAGTGAGAACAACAAGAATAAAGCCAATCGTTTGTTGGCTACCGGAAAAGTACAGATTGATTTTTTCAAAGGGCTGAAACTGAATTCGTCTATCACGCTTGACAGAGATGCACAGCACGATACCAGTTTTCTGGATCCGGTAAAAACCAGCTACGGACGTGATACGTACGGTACAGCTTCTGACAGAAGATCGCTGAGTTCGGTTATCATTTTTGATAATGTGCTCACCTATAATAAAAGTATGGGCAAGCACAGTATAGAAGCGATGGCAGGATCTTCTTATACCAGATCCAGCTGGTCGCAAAGTTATATCACAGGTTCGCATTTCCTCAGCGATGATATTAAAACCCTGAATGCGGCCAATCAGATCTCCTGGAGTGAAACCCGTACCAACGCGGCTGAGTGGGCCATTATGTCTTATTTCGGTCGTCTGGCGTATAACTATGACAGTAAGTACATGGTGACTGCCAATCTTCGCGCGGATGGTTCTTCCAAACTCCATCCCGATCACCGTTGGGGATATTTCCCCTCTGTTTCTGCTGCCTGGCGTATCTCTTCCGAGGCCTTTATGGAAGATGTGAACTGGATCAGTGACCTGAAACTCCGTGGAGGATGGGGACAGACAGGTAACCAGTCCGGGCTGGGTGATTATGCGTATCTGCAACTTTACAACATCAGTCGTGTGCAATGGTGGGAAGCAGGCAATGAGAACGCGGTTCCCAATCTGAGTGTGGCCAATCTGCGGACAAGGGATCTTACCTGGGAGACCACTACCCAGAGCAACATCGGGCTGGACCTTTCTTTGTTGGATAGCCGGTTGAATATCTATATGGACTATTACTACAAGAAGACCACCAACATGTTGATGACAGTGACTCTGCCTGCGGGGGCGGCAGCTGCCAATGAGATCAAAAGGAACGAAGGAGAGATGACCAATAAGGGATTTGAACTTACGGTCAATTCATTGAATCTGACAGGGAAATTTGAATGGTCTACTGATTTCAATATATCATTCAACCGGAACAAGCTGACTAAACTGGCTTTGAAACAGGTGTATTACGATGCCAAAACCAGTGAGACGGTAGGAGAATACGCTGTCCGTAATGTGGTAGGACGTTCTCTGGGAGGATTCTACGGATACATCAGTGACGGTGTGGACCCTGAGACAGGTGAACTGATGTATCGTGATCTGAATGATGACGGGATCATCTCTACCAGTGACCGTACCTATATCGGTGATCCGAATCCTGATTTCACGTTTGGTCTGACCAACACATTCAGCTGGAAAGGATTTACATTGAATGTATTGCTCCAGGGATCGTACGGAAATGATATTTTCAATGCTTCCCGCATGGAAACAGAAGGAATGTACGATGGTAAAAACCAATCTACCCGCGTATTGAAACGCTGGAAGATACCCGGACAGATCACTGACGTGCCCAAAGCCAATTTTGATATGAAAAATTCGACCTATTTCATCGAAGACGGTAGCTACCTGCGTGTAAAGGATGTTTCTCTTTCTTACAATGTACGCAGTCAGCAGCTCAGAAAATGGGGTATCAACCGTCTGCAACCCTATTTCACCGCTACCAATCTGCTTACCTGGACCAGGTATTCCGGTATGGACCCTGAAGTAAACCAGTGGGGCAACGACGGGGCCGTACAGGGGATCGACTGGGGTACTTATCCTCACAGTAAGTCTTTCATATTTGGTTTGAACATTGAATTTTAATTGATAGGAGAAAAATAGATGAAGATAAAATATATAACCGGTATCCTTGCTGCCTGCATTATGTTGTTGAGTGCCTGTTCACTCCATTATGATCCGTTGAGCGACTATTCTGATGTCACGGTCGGAGGGTCCGATGAATCCGGTGAAGGAGTGGCTTATAAAAACCGGGCGGAGATGCTCTCTCAGTATGAAAATATGTATACCCGTATGCGTGACAATCAGGAACACTGGTGTCTGGACCTTCTGTTGTTGGCCGAATGCCATTCGGATAATGCCTATGCAGGTACTACGGGAGCGGAAGTAGTCCCTTTTGAGACCAATACCATTGACGGGGGGAATTCTGTCCTGGAACGTGACTGGGAGCGTTATCTGACGGATATTGCTACGGCCAACCGTATTATCTGTTACATCGATGAGGTGCCTGATGCGACTTTCCCGCAAAGCGAGCGCGAACAATGGAAAGCCGAGGCTAAGATCTATCGGGCCATGATCCTCTTTACGATGGCACGTATCTGGGGCGATTTTCCGGTAATTACCGAAGTAGGTGAAGACATTACTTCTGAGAATATAGAAGCGGTCTATCCGCAGTATTTCCCCCAGCGGAATACCGAAGAGGAGGCGTATGAACAGATAGAAAAGGATCTGTTGGAAGCGTTGACATACGCGCCGGATAATACCGGGGATAAGACCCGGTTGAGCAAGTCGGTTGCCCGCGCGCTGCTGGCAAAAGTGTATGCCGAGAAACCGATCCGGGACTACAGTAAAGTGGTCAAGTATTGTGATGAACTCACCGCGGAGGGTTTCCGTCTTACGGATAATTATGACGATCTGTTTGGTATGAACGCCGAAGGTACGGATGTCAAAATGCGTAATACGGTAGAGTCGATCCTGGAGATACAGTACACATCGGGAAGTGGGAACTGGGTGGCCTGGATGTTCGGACGCGACCTTATTGACTGGGACTACCAGTTCAGCTGGGCCAAGTGGGTAACCCCTTCGCGTGATCTGGTACGGGCATTTGACAGTGCGGGAGATGAGATCCGTAAGAACGAAGCGATCGTATACTACGATTGCAACTGGAGCAACTACTATCCTTCCAATAATTATGCTTTTACCTATAAATATCGTTCGGGAGTCAATTCTATCATCAAACTTCGTATGGCAGATATTCTGCTCCTGAAAGCCGAAGCTCTTATTCTCCAGGATGCTCCTGATCTGGCCGGAGCGGCTTCTATCATAAATTCCGTCCGCAACAGAGCGGGGCTGGGCAATTTGCCTGCTTCTGTTACAGGATCTAAAGAGAACATGCTGGATGCATTGCTGACAGAGCGTCGCCTGGAGCTTGCTCTGGAAGGAGAACGCTGGTTCGACCTTTGTCGGCACGATAAAGTAGAAGAGGTGATGAACGATCTAAATCGCAGAGACACGGGTCGTCTGCCCCTGGTAAATCCTTATACGGAGTATTCTTACCGGCTGCCTATCCCGCAACTTGTATTGGATGAGAATGACAATCTGGTACAGATCCGGGGTATTAATCAGAAATCAATGAATAATTGTATGAAAACTACACAAATTATGAATATCAGAAATATATTTTTGGCAATGACTGCGTGGGCTTTCGTATCGGTAGCCTGTGGCAATGATTCTCCGGGAGAAACTCCTGTACCGGAATGGGAAAGCTGGGAAACGATAGCAGGTGATGTAAAGGTATTAGTAACTACAAATAATCGTATTCAGGACCTGCTCCGGACGGGAGTTTCTTACAATACCAGAGACAATCTCTCTCCGAATTGTATTACGCTGGATCCGGGTACGGAGTACCAGACCATGGATGGGTTTGGGGCGGCTGTGACGGGTTCCAGCTGTTACAATCTGCTTCAGATGTCTCAGGAAGACCGTACCCGTTTTCTGCGTGAAACCTTTTCTCACGAAACCGGACTGGGATATAGTTACATTCGTATTGCTATCGGATGTTCCGACTTCTCTCTGAGCGAATACACTTGTTGCGATGAAGAAGGTATGGAGAATTTCGCTTTACAGAGCGAAGAGAAAGAGTATGTGATCCCTGTTCTGAAAGAGATCCTGGCGATCAATCCCGAAATACGCATCATGGGATCGCCCTGGACTTGTCCGAAATGGATGAAAGTGAACAACCTGGAAGATCTGGAACCGTTTGATTCCTGGACCGACGGACATCTCAATCCGGCTTATTACGATGAGTATGCGACTTATTTTGTGAAGTGGATCCAGGCATTCCAGAACGAAGGGATCTCTATCTACTCCATCACTCCGCAAAATGAACCGTTGAACCCGGGCAATTCGGCTTCCCTGTTGATGTACTGGCAGGAGCAACAGGATTTTGTCCGCGATGCGTTGGGCCCTAAAATCAAGTCTGCCGGTCTTTCTACCAAGATCTATGCCTTTGATCACAATTACAACTACGATGGTATGTCTGATCAGGCAAACTATCCGATCAAGTTGTTTGCGGATGAAGATGCGGCGCAGTATTTCGCGGGAACAGCTTATCACAACTACGGTGGTAACCGCAGTGAGTTGAATAAGATCCACAACCTGCGTCCGGATAAAGAACTGGTATTTACTGAGACTTCTATCGGTACCTGGAACGATGGCCGCAACCTGAATACCCGCCTGATCGAAGATATGGAAGAGGTGGCATTGGGTACGGTCAACAACTGGTGCCGGGGGGGTGATCGTATGGAATCTGATGCTGGACAATGAAATGGGTCCTAATCGGGACGGTGGTTGTCAGACCTGCTACGGTGCGGTAGATATTAACAAGTCCGACTACAAGACCATGCGTCGCAACTCTCACTACTACATCATCGGACATATGTCTGCTGTAGTCAAACCGGATGCGGTACGCATCGGCGCAAGTGGGTACGATGTCGATGGAGTAACGTATGCGGCATTTAAAAATACGGATGGCTCCTACGCTGTAGTAGTTTTGAACAACAGTGGAGATCATCAGCAGATCACCATCAGTGACGGGCAACGCCATTTTGTATACGAAGTGCCTATCAGTTCGGTAGCCTCTTTCCGGTGGGGTAAATAATACAGGTTTATGATCACACAGAAACGGATGTATAAATTACTGAATATTTCCGTTTCTATGTGAGGTGTATCGTACAAATAAAAAGACCACGTATGAAATTATATAAGAAAATCCTTTTAGGTGTAGCAGGAATACTGGCTTTGCATGCCTATACCGATGATGATCTGAAGACGGGTAATCCCCAACTGACATCGAGAACCGAATTTGGTAGTGCCATGTATGGAGACAGTCTCTCCTTTACAGTGGATGTAGCCGATTCGGAGGTTCCCCTTTCTACTGTGAAAGCACAGCTGTATTTTACCGAAGACCTGGTGTCTGAAACGGTGATCCGTACCCAGACAAACGGAGCATACAGCGGAAAGATATTTATTCCTTATTATCCGAATATTGCCGATGGAACGGCCATATTGAAACTGGTATTGCAGAACATAAACTTCACTGTTACGGAAAAAGAATATGACCTGAATGTATCCCGTCCGGATTTTGCATACCTGACTCTGGTGACAGAAGAGGGAGAGGAATACCGGATGGATCGTATAGAGAAGTATACGTATGCGGTGACTGATGATTTTGAGCTTCAACAGAAAGCCTATATCAAAACTCCGTCTGCTTCGGAAAATGGAAATGAACTGGTATTCGGGCTGGAAAACGGAACTATAATACAGGGAATTACAGATTACATTACTTTCTCTGATATTACTACTCCATATACAATTTCTTTCAATACTTTTTCTTATGAGGCTTCCCCGTTTGCGAAATATCTGTTGAATGGTGAGGAATTAGAGATGGTAGACGATGACACTTATCAGATTGATCTCTCTTTATCACCCGGTGATGAACTGGAGTTCGAAGGTTTTGCTGATTTTGATTCCTGGTGGCTGGATGTCGACTTCTTTGAGAAAGTAAATGAAACTACGCTGAGGTTTGTACCTATGGCTGGAGATTACCGCATTACAGCCAATCTGAAACATGAATATCTGAGTGTAGAAAAGATGGATGGTAGTGAGTATGCAACGTTGCAGGAAGATGGCACAGGAGCGATCTGGATCATAGGAGAAGGGATCGGTAAACCTTCCGCAAGTACCAACGCGGTCGGCTGGACTACAGAGAAGGCGCTGTGCATGGCATCTGTGGAGGAAGGTATTTATCAGATTACCGTAGTGGGTGGACAAACCATAAATGCGTCCAGCATCAACTTTAAGTTCTTTGATCAGAAAGGCTGGGGAGAAGAATTCTCGCATACAAGAATTTCTACTCCCAATACCAATATTGTGATTGGTAACAAAACAGATGATAATGAAGGAAATGGTATAGATAGCGGTAATATTGAGCTTGCGAAAGATGAGTCTTTTGATCTGGGAGGTATATATGTGATCCAGGTAGATGTTACCCATGGTATCAATAGTGCCGTATTGACTTTCACTAAGACCGGTGAAGTAGAATTACCTGCTTTAGAAGCCTATTTTGACGGTGATAAAATGGAGGCAGTAGATGCGGACAACTATAAAGTAGAGAAAGAGTTTACCCAGGGACAGGTGATTTCCGTAGAGGGTATTACTGATTTTGAGAGTTGGTGGATCGATCCCGACTTCTTTACAAAAGGGGTAGATGGTACCTTAACGTTCTTACCTTTGGATGGTACATACAGAGTAACAGCTAATACTGTCTGGAACTATTTTATGGTTGAGGCAATGGACGGCAATGAATTGGCCAGATTGCAGGATGATGGTACAGGTGCGCTATGGATCGTCGGTGATGGCGAAATTGGTAAGCCTACTATGGATAATGGTATAAACTGGACTACGGAAAAAGCGCTTTGTATGGCACAAATTTCTCCCAAAATGTATCAGGTTACTCTGGTTGCCGGAGAAAATATAAAGACTAATAGCATCAATTTTAAATTCTATGGAGAAAAAGGTTGGGGAAATGAATTTGGTGCAGATCGGCTGAGTACTACTGATGATATTGTCTATGTCGGTACAGGAGCCGAAGGAGATGACCGTGACAGTGGAAACCTGGGAATCAGGGAAGGAAAAGCGCTTACTGCATACAAAGCGTATGTCTTTAGCGTAGATCTTACTAATGGCGTAAATAACGCAATTCTCACTGTTACCGAAAAATAATAGATCATTGATTACTGGCATACAGACCTATATATAAAGTGTGGATGACTTTATATATGGGTTCTGTATGCCATAGTATTATGCCGGTATTTCCTTCTTTTTTTACTACTTTTTTGAAAGGTCTACTGTTGACAAATAGTTGGTAACCAAGAATATGGATTTATTTAATCCTACTATTTTTCCACTTCCTCTTTATTTGCACATAGCTAATGGTTACTTTTGAGAAGGGATCCTACAAATCCCTGGTTCAGTTCATTTATTTCAGTCACTTAAATTTTACCACGATGAGAAACCTTTGGTGTTGTATGTTATTGTTTTTCTGCGCTGTTATGATCTCCTGTAATTCTGAGAAACAGGAAACCGCACCGGAAGCTACAGGCTTTATTACGGTCGACGGGCCGGATCTCCTGCTGCCCGATGGTAGTAAATTCTTTATTAAAGGAACCAATCTGGGCAACTGGCTCAATCCGGAAGGATATATGTTCCGTTTCAACAAAGCCAGTTCGGCGCGTTTTATCAATGATATGTTCTGCGAAATGGTAGGGCCTGATTTCACTGCTGAGTTCTGGCGGGCTTTCAAGGACAACTACATTACCCGGGAAGACCTTCGTTTTATCAAACGTACAGGCAGCAATACGGTGCGTCTTCCTTTCCATTACAAACTCTTCACCGATGAAGATTACATGGGACTGACTGCCAATCAGGATGGGTTTGCCCGTGTGGATTCGGTGGTAAAGTGGTGCCGGGAGGAAGGACTGTACCTGATCTTAGATATGCACGATGCTCCGGGTGGACAGACCGGCGACAATATCGACGATAGCTATGGCTACCCCTGGTTGTTCGAAAGCGAAACCAGTCAGCAACTATATGGTGACATCTGGAAGAAGATAGCAGACTATTATAAAAATGAACCCATCATTCTGGGTTATGAATTATTTAACGAACCTATCGCTCCCTATTTTGATACCATGGAAGAGTTGAATGGTAAACTGGCACATGTATACCAGATCGGTATAGAGGCGATCCGTGAAGTGGACAACAACCACATCATTCTGTTGGGAGGAGCGCAGTGGAACGGAAACTTCAATCCTTTGCGCAACCGGCCCTTCAACGACGATAAGATCATGTATACCTGCCACCGCTACGGCGGCGATCTCACCGCAGACGCGATCCGTGATTTTATCCAGTTCCGCGACAGTGTCAATCTGCCGATGTATATGGGAGAGATCGGGCACAATACCGACGAGTGGATGAACGCCTTCTGCCAGGCTATGGAAGAGAATAACATTGGCTGGACCTTCTGGCCTTATAAAAAGATGGATGGCTCGTCTTTCATCGGGATCACCCCTCCGGAAAACTGGACCGTGATCATGGAATTTGCGGAAGCACCTCGCGGAACGTATAAAGAAATACGTGACGCCCGCCCCGACCAGCAGGTAGTCAGAAAGGCAATGACCGATTTCATCGAAGCCTGCCGGTTCGAGAATTGTGTGATCCAGGAGAACTATGTCCGGGCATTAGGGCTGCAACCCTGATCTTTCCGGGATATACATAGTCTCAGGTGTATAGGAAAGGAACTGGCACATGTATATAATATAAGTGTATGGACTATCCTTTCAATAGGTATTTATAATGCGTATGAAAAAGCTGTCTCTTTGTAAGGAGAGGGCTTTTTCTTTTTAGAAAATGAGCCTACTACCTGAAAAGGATTTTTGTGGTATTTATCATGGTCTAAGCTCCAGCAGTTACCCGGTAGCCATCCCTGATCGGGCTGATCCTGGAAAGTTTACCTGCTCTTCTGTTTGCTCAATCTGTTAGTATAGAAGTAAGTTCTTCATTGATTAATAGAAAAGTAAGATCGGTAATCTTATAAGGAACAGGAAGTTCTTTATCATTTAGAAAAACCATAGGTACTCTGGAGAATTGATTACTGATGATCCAATTCTTTTTACTTTCGGGAAAAAGAGACTTCGGGCCTTCTGGGGATAGTTTGTATTTTTGTCTCCAGGTGTAATCATCCATCTGATGTGCCCAGTCTTGTAAAGCTGGAAGAAAATATTCTTTTTGATTGTGGTACAAGTAATAAAAGTGGTTTGCAAACCGGATCTTTTCCGGCGCGCGGTGCAGGTTTCCGAATCTGATAGTCCAGTTGATCTGCATAGGATGTTTTTGTATACAATCCAGCATCTCTTGTACTACTTTTCTGCAATGCATACAATCGTCACTGATCAATGTAGTGATCCTGATGGGTGAGGATAAGGTACCTAATTGGATGTCCTCTTCGTCAAATGCCATCTGGTAAGAGCGTTGTTTGTCTACTAACAAGGACCATATTGCAGGATCTCTTTTCATTTTAAGTAATTCCATATCCAAAGTGAATAGCCGTTTGGTGACATTTAGTTTCGTCCGGAGTAAAGCCCAGGCAGAGACTACTATACCAAAGACCCCTATAAAAAGATAAAGAGAAGCGATAGTATAAAAACCAGGGAGATACAGAGCATAGTAACACGCGAAAGCACTCCACAGCAAGAGAATGGATAACAAACAGAAAGGACACCATTTTCTCACTCGGAATTTCTGATAATATAGTGAGAACAGCGTATAGGGCAATGTAAATACCGACAGGTAAAAAGGCAGATGGATAGCAGCCTGTGGAGAATGTATCAGGGGAAGAGATAACCCAATAAGCAGGCATCCTGAAAAATAGATTGAACCTATGTCTCCCATAGATATAATCCCTGCGATTTTTGCTGCGGGAGAAGAGAGAACAGCTTCGCAATCGGTTTTGGGCGACAAATGACAGACCTTTCGGGAGAGGCTGTTAGAGCCACCTGTCTCATGATAAATGATCCATAAAGAAGTAAGGGCTCCTGCCAGATTGATGGTGACAGCACATATCCATAATGGTGAGGAGTGTGACAAAAAGATGAACCAGGTAAACAGAAGAAGAAGGCATGTAATTCCTGCGGTCCGGGCAACTGATCTTAAGGTAAGTAGATCTGGTACCTTTTTTTTGCTTTCTTTTCTATTCTGAATACCACTCCGCTCCATTTTGCCAGAAATGCTTCCTTAGGAATGTCAATTATTTTATCTGATTCCGGAATATAAATACGGAGACTTCTTTTATGGATAGATAGTAGCAGAACGAATACGCCTCCTTGTATCTCCAGATGGAGAAGCAATGGCATCTCTGTGTGCGCTAATGAATCGTAATCCATAAGAAAGGCCTCGTTGGGGATACCGAAATACTCCATAACTTCTGTAAAGGCTTCCAGAGAGGGATAAGAAGGATGGCTGATCAATAGTTTTGCGGCAGTTTCCTGATCAATGTTCTGACCGGAAAGTTTCAGCAGTTTCTTTAAAAGTCTGATAGACTGGTTGTCGGATACCATACTGCATTTGATTAGGTGTTTGATGCTGTGTAGATCATGAATGTCATAAATATCAGAAAACCAGATAGGTACTTAACAAAATATTTCTTGGGCGGATACGGTAACTCCGGTACATGGTTGATGCTTCGTCACTGAAAGATAGATAGGAGTAATTTTTCTGATTAAAGATATTTGTAACATCCAATGTCAATTCCATGGTCTTACTGAGCTTATAAGTGATATTCATATCGGTGAGCAGAAGGTGTTTTTTCTGGTCTTGTGATATTTTATTAAGGTAATGTTCGCCCCGTAAGCCCATATGAAACCGGGAAGAAGGTATCACGCGGAGGAACAATGTCTGATTGAATGCGGAGTTCTCTATGTTCTCAGGGTTATCCTTCAGCGATAAAGTCTGAAAACTATAGTTCACGGCATAATTCAGCATTATCCATTGGGCAAAATTTGTCTCAATCCTGGGGTTGATATAAAGAGTATGGCGTGTATAGGGGAGACGGGATTCATTTCGGATCAGTAAAGCGTCATTTCGGAGATAAGAAGCATTGAAGAACAAATAGCCATTTATCCAGTCCATTCCTTTGTTAAGAAAACCATACATAAACCAGTTGCGCGAACTATTGGTATTTGGCAGATAAGATGAGATAAGGTATTCGTTTGTAAAAGACTGTGTCAGGGTATAAGGAGATTCTTCCCACGAACGTGTGACGGACAGGTTGCTGAAAAATTCATTCAGCGGTCTCTTATAGGAGAGGCTGCCGGATACAGATTTTTGTTTAGGATGTACAAACGCGGGCAATCCTTCAGAGAGTGAGCGATAGTTATTTAGTATAAGAGCCGGATAGAAAAGCTGATCGTTGACAGTGGATTTCTCGACCCTGCCACTCATGGTTAGTGTAAGGTGAGAAGTAAGATCCATAGATAGATACAATTCGGGTGCCAGCAGGAGAGTAGAATGATTCAACTGCTCCTTAGCCTCTCTGTTTTTGTATCGATAGCTATAGTAGTTTACCGGCAGGGAAAATGTGGACTTTATCTGCCAGAATTCATACTTTATCTGGGGAGTAAGGTAAGAATGTACATATCCGAATTGTGTGTCACTGCTATATACATAATTCGGAAAATCCACTCCGGCCAATTGGGTTTCCAATGATTTTTGCAGGATAGAGATTCCGGCAGTAGAAGTAATGACAGCGTCTCCCAGAGTGATTCCGTATCCGACCTTGTTATGAGTGAAGAATCCCGACTGATCTATCTGTTGCGATTGTTGGGAAGAACTGCGGGAGACATATAGCTTTTGTGGATGTTGCTGATAGAGGGTGTAAGATTCAAAGATAAGAAAATCTTTTCCAAATCGTTTCAGCAGATACAGATCATTGGTCAACTGGTGGTAGATAGAAGAGCCTTTTTGCTGATTCGGATAGTTGCCGGTTACTGAAATATTTCTGTCTGTCCAGCTCATGTTACCAGTTAGCTTGTTGGTCAGGTTGTACTTTGGTTTATTGGCTTCTAAAATGATACCAAAGGTAAGGTTGTTTTGGTGATATCGCGAATCTTCACTTTCCGATATGACAATAGTATCACTTTGAGTTTCATAATAGATGTTTTCTGTTATCTGATCGCGTGTTTCCCGGTGATCCATGTAGGAAGAGTTTACTTTCAGTTCGAATTCATGTTTCAGTTTGGTCGGGTTGTTGGTAGACAATTGGTGAGTACGGTTTAAGAGTTCACGCTTTCTGTCGAGACCCAATGAAGAGGGGGAGTAAGGGTGATATAATCGGGTAGACGGTAGGAACGATTTGCCCATTCTTTCAGATCAAAAGATTGGAATTCGCGAGTCACATCCGTACCCGTATTGTTGGTCTTATACGTATTTATGGTTTGCAGGTTTTTAGTGAATTTCATGGCAGTAAGTTGTCCGGACCACAAAAATGGCGTGAATCCCATACCTGCCTGTAGCGTATGTATCCATCTGTGTCTGGCACCTTCTTTCAACTTCAGATTGATGGCCGCACGGTCCGAGAGGCTCAGCCCTTCCAGAGCGCGTATTGGCTGATGATCCTGTAACACTTCTACTACACTTATATTTTCACTGGAGATACTGTTGGTCGCGATGCCGTATTTACCTTCCAGCAGATCAGCTCCCTCTATATAGAACTTGTTAATGGGTGTACCATTGAAGTGGATCTGCCCACTTTCTTTCACTTCAATCCCAGGCATTCTTTTCAGGACATCTCCTATGGTCTTATCATATTCTTTCGCGTAACTGCCTACGTTATATACCAGTGTATCTCCCTGCGACCTTATTTTAGGAGCCTTTACTTTGACCTCTTGTATACGGATGGCATCCGGTTTCATCATTACCCTGAACGTCTGGTCATCTCCGATGAGATCTTGTCTGATGGAATGAAATCCCAGGCAAGAGAACGTAATAGTAGCAGCACGCGCCTGGTTTTTGCTGACTCTTATAACAAAACTCCCGAAAGTATCTGCGATACCAAAAGTAATCAGTTTATTCGTCTCTTTAGAGTATATCAGGATATTTGCGTTAGGAAGGGGTTTATCCTCTTCTTCGTTGTAGATCGTACCTGTTAGTGTTACTTCCTGGGAAAAAACACAGAAGGGCAGGCTACAGGCAAAAAGGATAATGTATAATAACTTCATTAGTAACGGATCAAAAAACTGTATGGTATTGAATTTTGTGTTATTATTCAGTGAATATATCTATAATTGTGTATCAGGTTATTGTGATATGGAAATAGAAATGAATGGTTATTTTATAGCCTTAATAATCCCTTTCCATAAGGTCATACGCAGTCCTGTTCTCTATAGGTTTATTATCCGGGTTCAGATCTATTCCACTGGATGCTTTCATAGCTTGTACAGAGTTTTCTGTATATTTCTTTAATGTGCTCAGATATTTCTTTCTTGTAGTTCTGGCTGGTTTCCTTTTCAACAGATTATAAAATGTAACAGGTTGTAAATTATCCGTTTTGATACTTACTATTTCAAAATGATAATGCCTGTTTTTATCATATACTTCCATAATTAATCCGGGTAAACCATTGAATTTCCAGGGTCCTTCGTTAATAGGGATTTCCGTAGTAAACCAAGCGTAATATTCTCTACCCCGGAATTTACAGTTTGCAAGTTGACATCGGTAGTCAAGAATGTTTTTAAAACTGTCTTGTATAGTCCAGATTTGTGTTTCATTCTCTTCTTCAAAAATCACATCATTCAGCCCATTTACATAGGAGACGGTTGTTATTTTCCCAGATGGATAATTTTTATAAAGATATTCTCGCATTATTTTTATGCCAGGGATACTGGCATAATCTTGTTTCCGGATTCCTTCCATGGTTAATTGCCCTGCTAACTTGCTACCAGACGGAGTACTTAATAGAGAATCTCCATAAAATAGGTGATAACTGAATACTTGACTTATGTTTTTACCAGTGCGTAATATAATAAGATCTTCATTGAACGGAACTCCGTTGACTGTATCTTTTAGGGCTTGATATCTGTAATGGCATTCCAATATAGCAGGCTCTAATATTTTAGTTTTTTGAGCATGCAGGTTCGAAGCAATTAATATATAACAAACTATTATGAATGTCTTTTTCATACATTATAAAATTAGTTAGAATGAGGTGTCAGCAATAAGGCTGGCACCTCATTCTAATTAGCAAGAATCTGGATTATATAAGATCTATTTTTATTTACGTACAGTGTTTCTCCCAAGATTGTCCCCGGGCGTCCCAAGTATTTTTATCCCAGGTCCCACTATCTCTACTTGCATGCAGTTGTAGATTCTTACAATATTCTTGTGGGGTTACACTGGCTCCACCAGTTATTTTCTTCATGTCTTCTTTCGTTAATTTAGTTTTCATAAGCATGTGATTTAAATTTTATGACCTACTCATAAGCTTTTCGGTATCCGCTCTTTTTTTCACGCAACCGGTTCATGATTGATCTACACCAGATACGCCGGAGCATCTCTGTTTTTCCAAAATGGCTCCGGATATTACATAATTTGTCTACCTTTGTGGCGCCTTCTTGTGTTGTTAGTTCATACATAAATCCCGCTATAGATTTTATTAGTTAATCCTCACAAGGAGGTTTTTGAAATCTATAAGGTGGCGAACCTTATAGAAATCGGTATATCTTTTCCAATAGTTGGTCCTGATTTTTACTCCTGTTTTCCTTTCAATAGTATAAATAGCATTTGCTCTGTAATTTGTTTTATAGCTGAAGTTAGGTATAAACTCTCTGATAAAAACATAAAGTTTAGCATTTGAAAGTGTAAGTAAAACATTTTATTTCAGATATCCAAATAAATGTAATAAAAATGCGATTTTAAGTAATCTTTTTTGGAATGTATACTTCTGCTTATACGATGAAGATCTTTAAGCATAAAGAAAAAATGAGAGGAAATAGTTGGAGGAATAGGTTGAATAGGTTGTGATTAGAGAATGATGACTATAAAAGCACTACATGCACCATTTACTAACCCGGGCATAGTAAGTAACAGAAAAGATTTCAATCGCATCTAATTTATTTATTATAATATGATGTACTATGTATAAAAAAAGTCCGGTGTAATAATAAGCACCGGACTTTTTTATTGCTAAACGTTGTGCATCAGTCTGACAGCGAACGCGCGATACCCATCTCCAGTCCGCGCAGTTCCGCCAGTCCGCGCAGGCGGCCGATGCAGGAATATCCGGGGTTGGTCTGTTTTCTCAGATCGTCTATCATCTGGTGTCCGTGGTCCGGACGCATGGGGATAGATTGCCGGCGTTGCTGTTGCAGGTGCAGGAAAGCTTTCATCACTTCATACATATCCACATCTCCTTCAAGGTGATTGGCCTCGTAGAAATTTCCCTCTTTATCGCGTTGGGTACTGCGGAGGTGTACAAAGTGGATGCGGTCGGCAAACCGTTGCATCATTCCGGCCAGGTCATTGGCTGAAGATACTCCGAACGAGCCGGTACACAGGCAAAGTCCGTTGGCCGGGCTGGGTACGGCTTCGATCAGGGCCCGGAAGTCCTCTTCTCTGCTCAGGATGCGGGGCAGTCCCAGGATCGGATAGGGAGGATCGTCGGGATGGATCACCAGATTCACACCAGCCTCTTCCGCTACGGGAGTTACCTCCTTCAGGAAATAGATCAGGTTCTGGCGCAGACGATCCGCCGTGATGTCGTTGTACCGATCCAGCTCCTGCTGAAATTGCTCCAGCGTAAAGCTCTCTTCTGAACCGGGCAATCCGGCGATCATGTTGCGTACCAGACGATTTTTTTCTTCCTCTGTCATGCTGTCGAGGCGTGCTCTGGCCCTGCCCTTCTCTTCGTCGCTGTATTCCGCTTCCGCGCCCGGGCGGCGGAGCAGATACAGGTCAAAGGCCACATAGGCCGCCCGTTCAAAGCGGAGCGCGCGCGATCCGTCGGGCAGTTCATAGGACAGATCGGTACGTGTCCAGTCCAGTACAGGCATGAAGTTATACGTCACCGTACGAATACCGCAGGCACCCAGGTTGCGCAGGCTCTGTTTGTAATTCTCTATATATTTCCGGAAATCGCCCGTCTGCGTTTTGATATATTCATGTACAGGGACACTCTCCACAACAGACCATTTCAGGCCCGCCGCTTCCAGTTCTTCTTTGCGTTTGCGGATCTCTTCCACGGTCCATACTTCTCCGTTAGGGATATGATGAAGCGCCGTCACCACTCCGGTAGCTCCTGCCTGTCGGATATCCGACAGACTTACAGGATCATTAGGACCATACCAGCGCCAGGTTTGTTCAGAAAGATACATACGTATAATCTTTTGTAGAGAGCAGTGCAGACCCTTTATAAGGTCTTTCTGCCCGGTGAGGTTATTTTATTCATCGATTTCGTCCGGAAAAGATCACATAGCAAAAGATTCGAATCCACCGTCTACTACAGCCACTGTACCTGTTACAAAACTGGAAGCGTCACTGATCAGATACTGGATGGTACCACACAGTTCCTCGGCACGTCCGAAACGTCCGAAAGGAGTCTGCCTGATCACGCTCTGACCACGGTCGGTATACGTTCCGTCCGGATTCGTTAGCAACGCGCGGTTTTGCTCTGTCAGGAAGAATCCCGGGGCAATGGCATTTACGCGGATACCCGAGCCGAATTTGGTGGCTACTTCCGTAGACATGAACCGGGTGAAATTGGAGATCCCTGCTTTGGCAGCGGCATATCCGGCTACACGGGTCATCGGCCGGAAAGCCGCCATGGAAGAGAAGTTTACGATACATCCCTGTTTCTGAGCTACCATAGGAGCCAGGAATATCTGGGTAGGCAATACGGTACCGGTGAGGTTCAGGTCCAGTACTTTCTGAAAATCTTCAATATTCAGATCGAAAAAAGTCCCTGTCGGCGCGATGGTAGCTCCGGGCATGTTACCGCCTGCCGCGTTGAGCAGTGCATCCACACGGCCGTAAGCCTTGAGAATATCGGCGAGGTTCTGCTCCAGGAGCTCCCGGTTGAGTACGTCAGTAACTAAGAACAGGGCTTCACCGCCTTGGTCGCGGATCTCTTCCACCATCTCGTTACCTACTTCCGCTTTGCGGCCCAGGATCACGACGTTAGCTCCTTCTTCGGCCAGATGAGAGGCAATGGCTTTTCCCAATACACCGGTCCCCCCGGTAATCACAACAACCTTTCCGGTTACATCAAATAGATTTGCCATGGTAATTCAGTTATTTAAAGTGATGAATGATGGTTTACTTACAATGCAGCGGGAGCAAAGATAACAAATAACAGCTACGTTAAGGTACACAATTCTATAAAATAGGTTCCATTTTAGGGTGTATATGTTCCGGAATGTTGATAAAATCCGTACAATAAGGGCATACATACTATTTCTTTCCCTGTTGGGTGACATATCTGGTATTTCCTGAGTAATAGAGTTCGGTGGGAGCAGGGAACAGGTAGATAGATCTTATTACTCAGAGTTTTTTGAATTTTTGCTTTCACGCCTTCACGGAGGTATGTAATTTGTTTGGCATGAGTTGCTTATGTGTGAAGGCAGACTGCTTTCTTGTGCTTTCACCTGCTTTCACCATGTATGTTCTTGGTTTGGGTGGACGGGTGGACTGTATTCCTCCTGTTGCAGCTGGTTCTTCCTCACTTTGGTTGAAAATCAGTTTGATAGAAAATATACCCTTCCTGATTCCCGAACCAGGGACCGGTGTAGTAAATGAACCGTAAAGCATGAAGCCCTATGCGATAAAGAAGAACTTATGACATACGTTTTATGCTCTGAAGGGGGTCTCTGACAGAGATAGGGGTGTAAGACTGGCTCGCACTGTCCTGTATGTGTGTAGACTCTATGGTATCCGGATGTTCTTTGCAGGATAGGGAAGTGTTTGGTCCTTGGTATCTTTGTGATCCCATGTCGTGGGACGTATCGTCCCACGACGTAAAACGATATGTCCCACGGCCTGGAACAAGCAGTCCCACGGCGTGGGATCAGGGACGTATCCGTATAGGAGCAGATGGTTTCCTGTGAGTTGACAGTCGTTCAGCGGTATTTTTCTTCGCTTTATCTGAAAGAGTCCGGGTGTATTTTTCTGATAAACCCTTCCGGAAAGGCAGATTGGTTATGGAAGTCCTGTGTGTATGGGATTCACGCTGTCTGCTTATGGCCTTCGGTTGGTTGGTTTGTGCACTCCGGACGCTCTTCCATAGGCTGAGCAGGTGTCTTTCATAGGCTTACGATCTTCCGTGCTGTGCTTAGTACGCATGGGGCAAGTACGGAAGTGAAATATCTTCCGGAAAAGAAAGTTGTAGATACGATTTAGTTGCATGATTGGGATAAGTAATTGATAATTAGTTGGATATTGTATTTGGTTGAGGCGTTTTTCTGTGAAGGCGTGAAGGCAGGGTGAAAGCACAAAAGACAACCTGCCTTCACACTTAAGACGTTTATAATCAATTTCTTTTCCTTAAGTGTGAAGGCGTGAAGGTAAAAAACCTGAAAACTTTAAGTAGAAAAATCTTATTTCCTAGCCAGACGCTCTTTGCGGCTCAGTGCTTCCAGGTAGTAATAATCGGCATATACAATGGGTGCATCGATCTCGTCTCCACCCGGATGATGCCCGGTAGAATGGAGTAGAAGGAATCCATAATGGGTTCCCGGTGCTGTCTGATAGTCATTGGACAGATTCTCCACAAGGGTGTCGGCCAGTTCACGGTAGCGGATCGCTTTCTCTCCGGTCACATAGGTCGAAAGTTCGTACAGACCGGAAGCAAAGATAGCTGCTGCCGAGGCATCCCGGGGAGCATGGGGTATATGCGGGTCTTTCATGTCCCAGTAAGGTACCTGATCGGTGGGCATATCCGGGAGGCCATAGAAGAAATCGGTGATCGCTTCTGCCTGACGCAGATAGGCCGGGTCCCGGGTGAATCGGTAACACAGGGTATATCCATACATTCCCCAGGCCTGACCCCGGCTCCAGAAAGAATCGTCGGCATGCCCCTGGTGGGTACCTTTCAGACGTACCTCTCCGGTGAGGGTATCGTAGTCTACCACATGGTAAGAGGAATAGTCGTCCCGGAAATGGTGTTTCAGGGTAGTATTCGCATGGTTCACGGCGATGTGGTAGAAAGCAGAATCGCCGGAGATCTCTGTGGCGCGGAAGAGCAGCTCCAGATTGAGCATATTGTCTATGATCACCGGGTATTGCCATACCTGACGGTTGAAGTCCCAGGAACGTATCGCTTTCACCTGGTCGTTGTAGCGTGTACGGAGGGTTCTGGCAGCCTGCATCACCACGTCGCGGTACGATTGCTCGCCGGTCAGTTCATAGGCCTTTCCGAAAGAGCAGTAAACCATGAATCCAAGGTCGTGGGTACCCCGGTGCCATTTTACCTCTTCCAGTGGCCAGGTATAGGTTACTGCCTGTTCGCGCCAGGTATTCTCGTTGCTATAGGCATACATGTGCCACAGCGAACCCGGGAAGAACTCGGAACACCAGTCGCGCGCACCGATCAGGCGCAGGCTACCGTCTTTTTCTATGCAACGGGGTGCTACCAGACGCTTGTTGCCTGTGTACTCTTTTTGGGCCTGCTCGGTGCTTTTCATAGCCAGCCGCAGTTGCACGTCGGCAAAGGCGAACGCGTGATCTACAACGGTAGGCTGGAAATAGAGCAGATAGAAACGGTCTTCACGGTGGATCCGGCGGTTTTCACGGTATATACACAGGTAATCTTTCCGGTCGGGAGAGAAAAGCCAGGTCCGGTACAGGTCCTGAGCAAATTCCTGTTGCTTGCCGTCCCAGTCGCTGATCTGCTTGTAGGGCCAGTCGCTCACCTCTTTGCTCATATACTGTGCCAGGAAATCCATGGCTTTGTAGAAACTCCGGCCGTCGGTGGAAACGGAGTTTTCGATAGAAACACCGATCTTATGTCCCATCTCGAAAATATCGATCATATGTCTGAGGTTGTACTGCGAGTATCCGAAGGCCAGCGTCCGTCGGAGTTCGTGAGGCTGGCGGCCGTCCGGTTCGATCTGGGTGAAGATCCTTTTTTCCGGAAATTCGTTCAGTACGCGCGTGGCCACCTCCTTTTTACCTGTATAGAGGGCATAAGCTATTACCTGGGCATCGTAGGCCGTACTGTGGTTGTTGGCCTGTCTGCCTTCGTCTATCCCCTGCTCACTGGTGAGTATCCAGTCGAGTAGTTTCCCGAACCAGGCTTTCAGCTGGCGCGCGTCGGACGAAGTAAAAGACTTGGAATCTTCCAGCAGTTGCACGGCATCCAGCATTTCCACAAAAGAGTAGGCATCGAGTACGCCGTAGCAACGACCCTGGTCGTTGTTGTGTCCCGGTGCCACCTGCGCGTAGGTGAGGTGGGGGTTCATGCGGGTATCTGTGTTGAGAAACCATACCCGCAGCAGTTCCGTGGCTTTATCGGCGTATTTCTCCTCTCCGCTGAAGTACCAGGCCAGGGAAAGTGTGATCACCCGGTCGGCTGTTTGTCCCAGCCGTACCCGGTCCAGCTTTTCCAGTTCCGGGTTGGATAGTCCGTCCCGCTCCACATAAGGCCTGCCGTCGGGCCGGGAAGGATCGGGCCAGTAGTAGCGCGCCTGGCTCATGTAGTCGTGTTTGTTGCCGCTGGCAGGTGCTTTCTCTTTCATCATTACCGAAAGAGGGTGTACATCCAGCAGCTTATCGGCCTCCTGGGTCAGCGCCTCGTAAGACGCCGCGTAGGCAGGAGCAGTTACAGAGGCTTTCACCTGTTCCAGGTGAGAACGGTTCCAGATAGATTGGGCGGTCAGGGGAAGAGCCAGACAGATCAGCGCTATATACAGGAAAAAAGAACGGATTTTCATTTTCTGATGGGTTTTATAGGGATTATAGTTTACGTATCTTGATGCCATTGAGCAGGCTTACCCCCTGTTTCGCAGGAAGGGTGATCTCCAGCTTGCCATCTTCGCAATAGACCGGATAGCGTTTGCGCAGGGCGTGGAAGTATCCTCCCACCTGTGAGGGAGAGAAGGCCTTTTCCACACACCGGTCATTGATCCGGATATCGAATACATTGCTCCGCTCTTCGGTCTGTGAAGCACCTCCCAGCTGGTAGGCAAGCTGGTCGCTTTGCCGGAAAATATCCGCGAAGAGGAGTTCCACTTCATACATTCCCCGCGGCACATCGAACCTGTATCCGCCGGGGTTGGTACGCAGGGTCTGAAAGAGCGGATTGTCTAAGGTACCCCGTATCTCCGTCTGTGTCTCTGTGACCTCCGCGTCCGGATGTTCGAGGTAGCCCCAGCCACCGGGCCTGTAAGGTCGGTCCGGCAACCAGGTAAGTCCGCTTTCCTCTCCGGTGTAAAAGCAGTGACTACCCGTGTTGATAGCCAGTTCCACCTCCCGTATGTTCTCCGCGGTCAGCCGGTCCGGTACAGGAGTGAACCGGATCTGCATTCCGTCTTCCGTGGGTGCTTCGGTAGGTGTGGACGACACGGCCCGCAGGAAATTATCTCCCTGACGGAAAGGGACATCAAACACCGCCGTACAGTTGACTGTCTCTTTGCTGCCGATGGAAACGCCGTTTACAAACAGTTCCACCTCCGGCAGGTTGGTATATATCTTCACGGGTTGAATCACCTCCTTCGTTCCTTCCCGGATACCGCAGCGTTGGTCCCAGTCGCGGGAAGCGATGTGAAGCACCGGAATATCCTTGCGGAACATGGCCTGGAAATAGTAATATACATCCTTGGGCGCGCGGTTGGCATAGACCAGGCCTTTGCTGTTGATCCGGGGCATAGACTCCTCGCGCAGGGCCGAAGAAAAGTCGATGAAGTTCCAGTGTGTACCTCCCGCGATGTAAGGCTCCCGCGCGATCACCGGCAGGTAGTGTTCCAGGTAGAGTTGCTGGTATTCCATGCTGAAGTCGAACCGTCGGGGCTCTAAGGAGTGTACCCTGCGGTCAGAGTTGGCTCCGTATTCACTGACGATGATCGGATGATCGGGATGGCGTTGGTGCTGTTCGGCCAGGAAGCGGTCGAAACCGCTGAACTCCCCGCCGTACCATCCCTGATAGAGATTCCATCCTACCACATCTGTGATTTCGCCCAGACCGTATTCGTTGTAGGAGTTGCTGCCGTGGAAGGCCATGGTGCTCACCCGGTGCGGGTCTTCTTCCTTGAGGGCCTTTTCCAGGCGGTTGGCCAGGGCCAGCGTACGTTCCAGTACCGGTTTCAGCTCCTCTTCGGTCGGGTAGCGACGCTGCGTCACCAGCAGGATCTCATTCATGTATCCCCAGGAGATCACCGAAGGGTGGTTGTAGTGCTGGCGGATCATCTCCCGCAGGTTCTGTTCGCAGGCCTCTCCGTACCCTTCCATGTCCGGAACAAGGTCTATGACCGGTATCTCTTCCCAGACAAGCAATCCGAGCTTGTCGCACTGTTCCAGTATGGCCGGGTCCTGCGGATAGTGGGAGATGCGTATGAAGTTGGCTCCCATCTCTTTTATCAGCCGCATATCCCGGCGGTACATCTCGTCGGAGAGTGCCGGCCCGATGGGTTTCTGGTCCTGGTGGCGGCAGACACCGTTGAGCTTGTAGGGCATGCCGTTGAGAAAAAATCCTTCCTTTCCATCGAAAGAGAACCACCGGAAACCCGTATAGTGGGAGAGCCGGTCCATCACCTCTCTGGTCTTCGCATCCTTCACTATGCTTTCTACCTGATAAAGGTGCGGTGTCTCGGGTGTCCATAACAATGGAGAGAGGACCTCGGGGAATGTATCTGCGTACTGATAAGATCCGTCGGCTTTCAACTCTACCTTACGGCTCAGGGTATGCAACACACCTCCGTCCGGCGCCAGCAGACGGTGCTGGAGTTCGATCCTTTTTCCGGTAGGTGCGGTGTTCCGGATCTCCGCGCGTACAGCCAGTGTACCTTTTCCGGCCGATACGTGGGGAGTATGCAGGAAGATCCCGTCGCTTCCCAGGTTGAGCAGATCAAAATGCTGGCGGGGCACGGCGATGAGCCATACGTCGCGGTATATTCCTCCGAAGAAGGTGAAATCGCCGGAGATAGGGGGGGATGTCCTGCCGGGAATTGTCTACGCATACGGCGATCGTATGGGAGGCCGAAGTCGAACAATAAGGCGTAATATCCAGCGTAAAGGCCGTATATCCTCCCCGGTGTTCACCGACCTCTTTTCCGTTGATGTAGACCGTTGCCGCTTTGCTGGCTGCTTCAAATTTCAGATAGAGTTGTTTGTCCTGGTAAGCGGCGGGCAGGGTAAATTGCTTGCGGTACCAGGCTTTTCCCTGGTAATAGGCCTTCTCCGTATAGGCGTCTGTGTTCCAGCAGTGGGGCAGGGAGATCCTTTCCCACGCGCTGTCGTCGTAAGATACATTCATTACTTCCGCGGCATCGCTCCGCAGGAATTTCCAGCCGTCGTTGAAGGTAGCGACTTCCCGCTGGGCGCGCAGAGTTGCCCAGGGGAGTAGGAATAAAAGTAGCAGGCTCAGGGGTCTGCCTGTGATGCGTAGGTCCATTCTTTTCATGGTGTGTGCGAATAAATGAGATCAAAAGTACGAAATCACGTTTGAGAATCCGCGCGGGAGGTAGTATTTTCTTAGGTAAGAAAAACGGATACCTGCCTTCTTCTTCCTGTTACAATCTCATTCGCTTATGGAAACTATTGAAAACTATTTAGTTGAATTTAAGAGGACGGCAATAGGCCTGTGTGAAGGTAGCTACGGTATAGTCGCCGGTCACATGGTTGATACGGCTCTCACTTTCCGAAGCATGGATGTTGTCTCCTTCGCACAGTTCAATACGGATCACCCGTGTATCTGCCGCGTTCACCGCAAGAGGTTTCACATAGATCGTATCGTAGCCTTTACGGGCTTCCGGAAAGGTCATTTCATACACACCCGCGGAAGCGGCAGTTATCTTGTTCCCATTCCTGTCTACGATCTCAAAGTCTACCCCTTCCCGGGCCGGGTGGTCAATGCCGGAGGTTTTCAGGAAGTACCGGACCTGTACATCGTATTTGCGTATATACTCGCAGTGGAAGTGGACAGGAAGTTTGATCAGTTCCGTTTCCTCCCTTTCCACCGTCACTGTATCGTTGTTCCAGGGAATGAATCCCGCGTAATAATAGTGTTCGAATTCGGGCAATCCGTCGGGATAACCCCTGTGTTCACAGGCAGTGAACATCCACGTACAAAGAGCCACAAGGGCTATACTCAGTTTTGTTTTCATTCTTCTTCAGTATTAGATGACCAATAAGGATTCTGTGTCACATTGCCTCCACTCAGGGAGATCTCATTCAGAGGTACCGGTTGCGTAAGAAATTAAAGCTGGCTGAGAAGGAGAATCTGGCAGAGTTCCTGCACCGGATCTCCGGGTGACCACTTACCCGGAGGCTTTCCGGAAACAGAGGCAGAGGTTGTTGGCGGACTGTTAAGACTAAATAAGTAACAGGGTTTGGTTGTCAGCCGGAGCATATTTATATTTGCAGATCATTTAAAGCTAACATACACCATGCGTTATTATCCGTTTTTCTCTGTGTGTTTATTCGTGCTCTGTCTGGTTTCTCTTCAGGCTTGCAGGACACAGGTTTCCGATCCGGTAGTAGACAATCAGTTGTCTCAATGGCTGGAAAAAAGATCTCTTCCGTTTGCGCGAGGAGCTTGCTCCGGCAGAGCGTAAGTTATCGCCAGACAGATGGCTTTTTTATCAGGCACATTGCAATCACGCTTTTGGTAAGGAAGAAGAATCGAACGCGCAGATACGCGCCTTGTTTGATACATATGGGCATGTGCTTTCGGATACCCTGAAGAAAGATCTGCTGGAGATACAAGCGCAGAACTACAGTCGTATGTTCAGGTATGCCGAGGCTGCTGATACTTATTTGAAGCTGATCCGGGAGTACGCTGCTGTGGCAGATAGTACGGGAGTGGAGGCGTATCGCAATATGTTCGCGCTCTGGCAGCCTGTACGGGATGTGCTGCCGCAACAGATCCGGAAGACAAAGGATGTGAAGATCCCCCTGATCAGAGAGGGTAATCATTACCGCATCGCGGTGACCAGCGGGGGAGTAACTGAAACCTTATTCTTCGATACGGGGGCCAATCTTTCGACTGTCAGTGAATCGATTGCGGCAGAGATGGGCCTTACGCTTTATGATACGGACATTGAGGTGGCCACCTCTACAACTGTTAAGATACAGAGTCGTCTGGGGGTGGCAGACAGTCTCTGGCTGGGAGAGTTGCTGGTAGAGAATGTGGTGTTCCTGGTAATGCCGGATGAGGTGCTTTACATTGCCCCGATAGATTTTCATATAAAAGGAACCATTGGTTTTCCGGTCATGTATCAGATGGAAGAGGTACATATTTACAGCAACGGAGAGCTGGAAGTCCCGGCCCGGAGAGAGGACAGGGAGCTGAACAATCTTTTTCTGGACCATCTTCATCCGGTAGTCAGACTTTATTCCGGTAAGGAGAGCCTGCTGTTTACTCTGGACACCGGCGCGGGTGATAGTGAACTGTACGGGAAATATTATAAAGAGCATGAAGCCTACCTAAAAGAGCACGCGGAACTTACCGAAGAGAATCGGGGCGGGGTCGGCGGGATGGAACAGGTTCCGAAATATGTATGGAAGGACTTTCCTTATACGTTGGGAAGTCGCAGTGGAAAGCTCTCTGAAATATCGGTCATAGATGAAGAATATACTTTTGCCAGTGAGTATGACGGAAACCTGGGGCAGGATATATTGGGCCAATACGACAAACTGATCCTTAATTTCCGGGAGATGTATGTAGATGTGGAATGACGGGTGGTCTCTTTTCGCGGTAGAGTCCTTTTTTTTACAGTTTGGGTATACGACCTGTGCTCTTCAACTCCGTTGCAACACCAGCAGGCTTTCCGGGCCCATGTTGAACAGCAGGTCCAGTATACTCAGATCCGGCAGGAAACCGTGCCGGTCTTCAAATACCTGATAGTACCGAACGGCGGTAAATTCCGGGTCGTTTCCTTTCTTCGGGTGTATCGCTTCCCGAAAATCCTTTTCCCTGGTTCCGAAATCTTTCCGGTAGTCAGATGTCCTTCGCATATCCGGTTGCAGATCGATCAGTTCGCAGAGGGTGCGGCACAGTCCTTCGTTGAGATCAATGAGAAATTCAAATTCCTGTTCGTAGAACGGTTGCAGGTCATCGCGGTAATACTCAAAGAAAGGTGTACTGTTGTAGGCCGATTCGATGGCATTCCAGTGCTGATGCCTCCAGTTCCCGTGGTCTGAGATACGTATATCCTTCATCAGGCATTTGATCGTCTGTGGCTTTACGATGGGCACAGTGAGAGACAGTATGCCGTTGGGCCCTGCCAGCGTACAGCGGTTGCGGTAGGTCTGTTTCAGGTAATGATCGAATTGTTCTACACGCGCCCGGCCGTAGTGGTAGAGTTTGCTGTACCAGGAGACCGGAGCCAGATAGGCCGAACTCAGGTAGGCGGTATGTTGAGGAAAACGAGGTTGCATCTGTAGGGTATCAGGGATTTGTTTGCAATGAAACGATCAGTTGACCCGGGTCAGCATCCGTTTCCAGCGGTAGCCGCCCAGCGGGCCGGTGCCGGGTTCTTTCGAGAACCATACCACAGCGGGTTTGCCGATGATATGATCTTCCGGTACGAATCCGAACAGGCGCGAGTCGGTCAGGTTGGCCGCGTGGTTGGAGGCCACCCAATAGTAATCGCGCGTGAAGCAGCAGTACGGAGAGGCTACTCCGTCTACATAGAGCGTATCGTCGCGTATCTCCGCGTCGCGGTTTTCGTGTACTTTGAGTGTATTGCGCATGAGTTCCATGTTCCAGGGATATACTTTGATGGTCTTTCCCTTGCCCGGTACCATCAGGTGGTAGGCGATCTCTTCCTGACGTTGCAGGGGAACTATCCACACTTCCGGTTGCAGTTCCTGGCAGATCAGGTAGTATTCGTACCGGCTCAGGCTGCGTACGTACAGACTGTCATCCTGGCCCATGCGTTCGCTGTTGCCGATAGAGAGTCGGGTGAGCAGCGAGTCTAACCGGGGTTCTTTTTCCCGCGGATAGCTGTATAATGCTTTCTGGTCGGGGCCGGCGACCGAGGGAGACGTGACTACAAAGAAAAGCGAGTCTAACAGTACCGTATCGCCGGGACTTCCTACGCAACGGCCGATGAAAAGGGCGCGTTGGTCAATGACCGGATGTCTGAGATCTGCCGGATTGTTGAATATCACGATCTCTCCGTTGCGCACCGCGCGCTCTTTCCAGCGGCGGTAAGAGAAATACTTCATCAGGGGCACGCGCAGGCCGTAGCTCCATTTGTTTACTAAGATCCTGTCGCCGGGATAGAGCGTGTTTTCCATACCGGAGTAGGGGATCAGGTAGGAAGAGTATACAAATCCGCGCAGCAACAAAGCAAAGCCTACTGCCGCTCCGACTATGATCAACCATTTTGCTCCGGATCTCATGAAGGGCTTTATGATTTACGGATGTACCATGTACGATTTATATTACTTCTCATGGGCAATGAGTCTCTTGTATTTTTTGTGAATACGGATCGGATAAAGAGAATGAAACACAGATGATAAAGATCAGCCTCTGATTTTACTTCCGGCTTTTTATCGCGGATCTATGCGCCGATTTGCCATTGTAGCCGTGCGGACCCTCTGCTTATCAGCTTACGTATGCGGCAGCACCTGACTTCAATTGTAAATCGTAACTCCGCAAATCGTAAGTTACTTCATTTTCTTAAAGATCCGGTTCCACCGTATTTTTCCGTCGAACCAACCCTTTTCCTGATTGAGTGACAGCCATACCACGATGGGTTTGCCTACGATATGGTCTTCCGGTACAAACCCCCAATAGCGTGAGTCGAGGGAATTGTTGCGGTTGTCGCCCATCATCCAGTAGTAGTCCATCCCGAAGGTATAGGTATCGGTCTTCACATCGTTGATGTAGATGCCATCGGGTCTGATCTCCAGTTTGTTGCCTTCGTAGGCACGTATGCAACGTTCGTAAAAAGGCAGATTCTCTTCGGTCAGGGTGATGGTAGCCCCTTTACGGGGTATCCAGATCGGGCCGTAGTTGTTGCCATCCCAATGGGTGTAGAAATTGAGTGGGAACATATCTCCTGCGATTTGCGGGACAAGGACAATGGTAGAGATCAGTGCGCTGCGCGCGCTCAGGTTGCGGTGCATTTCCGCGGTCAGAGGCATCTGATAAATGGGGCAATATTCTCCGTTGGCATTCCGGGTATCCAGTCCCAGTTCTGCCAGGTGAGGTGCTACGGAACGGCCCAGGAGGTAGCGTTCGGATTTACTGATACCCAGGTCATCAAACAACTCTTCCGGGATCTGTGCTCCGGTGGTCTGTACCAGATAGTTGAATTGTACTCCTTCCGGATTTTCTGAGATCCGGTTGTTGATATAGAGTTGTGTATCCCGTATTTCCAGTGTGTCTCCGGGCAGGCCCACGCAACGTTTCACGTAGTTCTCACGTCTGTCTACCGGGCGTACCACTACCTTACCGTAGTTTTGCGGATAGGAGTGGATCAGGTTGCGTCCGGCAGCGTAGTAGAGATCGTATACCGCCCGTTGCTGCGCGCGCGTCAGGCTGTCCATATCTATCTGGTTGGCGTACATTCTTTTTCCCTCTTCGTATACTAAGCCTTCGTAATCCCGTCCCTGATGGTTCAGCGCTACGGTATCTCCGGCGGGGAAGTTAAATACCACAATGTCATTGCGCTTTACTTTTCCCAGACCCGGTACCCGTTTGTACTCCCACTGGGGCCACTCGATATACGACCTGGTATTGACTACCGGCAGGGTGTGTTGGGCCAGCGGCATAGACAGCGGGGTCTGTGGCACCCGGGGGCCGTAGCTGAGCTTGCTCACATACAGGAAGTCACCCACCAGCATGGTCTTTTCCATGGAGGAAGAGGGGATCTGGTAGTTCTGGAACAAAAAGATGTTGACAAAATATACGGCTACCAGTGCGAATACAATGGCATCTACCCAGCTCATGACCCCGCGTACGACGGGGTTCCGGGAGTTTTTCCAGAAAGTCCACGGTATTTTCTTACTGATGTATATGTCAAATATAAAAGGAAGTACGAGGAGTCCCAGCCAACTCTTTACCCACACCAGGAAGAGAAGGTATAAAACTGTGACAATGGAAAATTTGATCCATTGGGTACGCGTTGCTTTTCTCATGATTAGTCGGATCTTTTGATTATGTTAAGAACGGGAACAGGTCACTCATTCCCAGCAGCCCTTCTTTGTCGGCAGTATATTCCGCGGCCAATACGGCTCCGAGCGCGAAACCGCTGCGGTTTTTGGCATCGTGGGTGATGCGGATACTGTCTGCTTCCGATTCGTAGCGGATGGTATGGATGCCGGTTACTTCTCCTTCGCGGATAGACTGGATCGGCAGTTGGGCCGCGTCGGTAGCCGCTTGGTTCACCCACTTCTGTTTGCGTGGTATGTGTTCCAGGATGTCTTCGGCCAGTGTGATGGCGGTGCCGCTGGGAGCATCCAGCTTGTGGATGTGATGGGTTTCACTCAGGCTTACCTCGTATTCGGGAAAATGGTTCATGATCTGTGCCAGGTACCTGTTCACCGCCGAGAAGATAGCTACTCCGAGGCTGAAGTTGGACGACCAGAAGAGGGTCTTTCCACCGGTGGTGCATAGCTTCCGGATCTCTTCTCCGTGTTCTTCCAGCCATCCGGTACTGCCGGATACAAGTTTCACCCCGGCATCGAATGCGCGCAGGTAGTTGTGGTAGGCTACGGTAGGGTTGGTAAACTCAATGGCTACATCCGCCGAGCGGAACGCTTCGGAGGTAAAATCTTCCGGGTTCTGTACATCGATGATGCAAACGATCTCATGACCGCGGCGCAGAGCGATCTTTTCGATCTCTTTGCCCATTTTACCGTAACCTATCAGTGCGATTTTCATTCTTATTTTGTTGAGTTTTTAATTTTTATTCTTCTTCATTTCTTCGTTCCGCCCAAGAAACGAAGCAAAGAAAGACGAAGAGATTTACGATGGGACGATTTACGATTGAAAATACATCGTATAACGTATGATTTACGTCTCTTCGCAGGATAAACTCGCTCCACTCCGACAGATCCTGCTCCCCGGGTCGGCGTACCGCTGCACTACGCCTGACGGAGCAAGACCCAAGGCGACCCGACGCCTTTGCCAGGCGTGCCGCGGATGTTTGTAACCGCGACGGTTTGGGCTAAACGTCGGTTGATTTCTTTCAACGCCGATTGCTTTGCCTATCTACAGTCGAGTTACAGGCCGGTTACGCATAGAGGTGCAGCTCACTGGTTGGATACTTACCATACATGAATGCCTCGTATCCTATATGAATACTTACCCTGAATGAGTACTTCGGATGCGCGGTTTCTTTCATTGTACTTCTACATCTTACATCTTACATCTTACATCTTACATCTTACATCTTACATCGTAAATCGTAAATCGTAAATCTATTTATTTGTCTATCATTGAACGGCAAAGATAAGATTTTTATTATATTTGTGGAAACGATTCGTAGCCTGTTTGATTTTATCATGATTTTTTAAGGATGCAAGCGGGCAGGTGTCGGTTCCGGTGCTGCGGCGGGGTATAGCAGAGGTGGTATACGCCGGGCAGACACGGATATGTATTGAACCTGAGTTTTTACTATGCTATGGAAAGTCTGATACATTATGTATGGAAGCATAAGTTGTTTCCTGTTTCTACTCTTCGTACGACCTGTGGCCAGCCGGTCGAGGTGTTGCACCCTGGTTTTTCCAATCCTCACGCGGGGCCTGATTTTCTCCAGGCTAAACTACGTATCGGTGATACGGTCTGGGCCGGTGCGGTGGAGATCCATAGCAGGGCTTCCGACTGGAAGCGTCACGGACACTCCCGCGATGCTGCCTACCGCGCGGTGATCCTGCATGTGGTGGAGCATGCCGATTGTGATATTTTTATCGATGAAATGGGCCGGAGGCTTTTTCAACTGGAGCTCTCTGTTCCCGGACATATCCGTCGCAATCACCTCGCGCTGCTGGAGGCCGATCGCAAGCCCCGTTGTCAGGCGGTACTGGCGCGGCTCACTCCGCTGGATATGCGTGGCTGGTTCACTACCCTTCAGGTATTGCGATTGGAGCGGAAAGCCGGTCGGGTTCTGGAATGGCTCAAAGATACGGTCTGGCACTGGGAGGATGTTCTGCTGATGAATGTGGCGCGCAATTTCGGTTTCGGTGTCAATGGAGATGCGTTTGATGTGTGGGCACGTAAACTTCCTTTTAAAGGCATAGACAAGCACCGCGACGATCCGGTGCAGGTAGAGGCACTGTTGTTCGGTACGGCCGGATTGCTGGAGAACGAACCGGAGACGGACGATGCCTACTACCGTCTTCTACAGAAAGAATACCGTTTTCTGCGTCATAAGTTCCGCTGCGAACCCATGCGGCCGGTGCACTGGAAGTTCCTGCGACTGCGTCCGGCGAATTTTCCGCATATCCGTATCGCGCAACTGGCTGTGCTCTGTAGCCGGAGGCATGGCCTGCTTTCGCGCTTGCTGGAAGTGGAGAGCCTGGCAGAGATGAAGGCACTTTTTCAGGTGCGGCCTTCGGCGTATTGGGACACGCACTATACGTTCGGCAAAGAGAGTCTGCGACGCGTCAAACGGCTGGGCAACCGATCGCTGGATCTGTTGGTGATCAATACGGTGGTGCCTTTTCTGTATACCTATGGCATGCAGACCGGCCAGGAGCATCTGTGCGACCGCGCGCAGCATTTTCTAGAGTCTTTGCCTGCGGAAGACAACCGCGTTGTACGTAGCTGGCAGGCGGCCGGCGTGGAGGTGAGCGATGCCGCTGCTTCACAGGCGGTACTGGAGTTGCAACAGTCGTATTGCGATACGGATCGCTGCCTGAGTTGCCGGTTCGGATATGAGTTTATCCGTCGGCACGATCTGCCGGACACATCCTCTTCAGGAATCTGAAATGCCCGCTAAACCTTTTGAAGGGTCTGTTTGTTGGCACCTTGGAACAAAATGACAGGGTAGGTACAGAGGTATGAAGAAGATGTGGGGCGTTGCAGGTTTTCTGATGGGGGGTATGGGGGCTGTGTTCTCTCTCTTTCGCGCGTGGGGCGCAGGAGAAGGCGGTGCTGACCACCGATATGACCTCTTGTTGCTGGCAGATGGGGGAGCCTTTCACCCAGTTTCTGGATTCTTTTGTGCGGAGTGCCTCTTTTCAGTATAGCCGCGTGTGCTTTCCGCTGAAAACTCCTTTGCTGCTCTATGTGGAGGAAGACGAGATCAATCTGACTTATACACAGGAGAGGTGGTTGCTGATCGGGCGTGACTATATAGATGCTACGGGTCGTACGGACGGATATTTCATCCGATATACCGAAGACCAGGCGCGTCGTAAGACACTGATCGGGGACTATCCCGACTCCGAGACGGTGGTGCAACTTGTTTTCGAGTATCTCGACGATGATAAATGGTATGTGACGGATGCCTACAACGATTGTTACTACAGCGGCGTACGTACGCTGACGGATATGGAAGAGGCCAGGCGGCGCATTGCCGAAGAAAACCGTCGTTTCATCTCTTTGTATCCCTGACGCGCCTTTTTTCGCATTATTTTTAACTTCCCCGCCGGTGGTATTATCATTTATTTGTTAAACTAATCACTACCTTTGTATCATGAATCAGAAAAACAATCCGATATGAATTTAAAAAAATATATATTTCTTTGCGTAGTGATCTTCTTGTCTGTATATGAGGCCAGAGGCGCGGCTTATCAACAGGAAGAGTTTACCGCTTTCTTAGAGCGGTTTACCACCAGTGCCGCTTTTCAGTACGAGCGTGTGCGCTTTCCGCTGGCCAGCTCTATTGTGTTGCTGGATGATGATGGGGAGACGGAGCATGCCTATCCTTTCACCCGTGAGAAGTGGGCCTTGCTGGATCTGGAGATGCTGACTCCGGATCAGATAGAGATGGAAGACGGAAGTGTGTTTGTGGCCCGCTTTCTGACAGACGAACCCGACCGTAAGGAGTTTGAAGCTGGCTACCAGGAGTCGGAAGTGATCCTGCGGGTGCTCTTCGACCGCATCGACGGGGCATGGTATGTGACAGACGGCTATTTTTCCTGGTACGGATACGATCTGCCTCCTGCTGATCTGGAGCAGACCATAGCGGGGATAGGAGAAGACAACGAAATCTTTCAGGAGGCTTATCCCTGAGACGGAGATCAGACCCAGGCTTTCTTACTGTGAAGTGCATCCCGGTAGATAATGAACAGGCGGTGTGGTGCACAGACTCAGGACGTGGAGCAACAGTTTGTGTCAACCACGCTGATACGTAGAAAAGATCTGTTGTTTTTGTACTTTACCTACTCCTTCCGATGCGCACTGAACAGTAAAACTTCGATCAACTGGTCGATCGTATTTATCAAACGCATAACTTTTTACAGGAATTTGCGAAAAGGGCTATCCATCCACATGTAACCATACGTAACTGGCTTATCGGATGCTACATTGTAGAATATGAATAACGTGGAGCAGACCGGGTAAGATGGGGCACCGGGCTTTTAGGTGAACTTGTTATGAAGTTAAAAGCAACAGGCATCAAAGGAGTAAGAAGCCGGGAATTAAGCACGTGTCGTACATTCTATAGCTCTATGGGTTAGAAAATGAGGTTGTCCCCAAAGTCCGGATTGAACAAATTTACCCTTGCTACCCTATGCTGTAGCGAGGGTGAACGTTCCATTTAGGGACTTTGGAGACAACTCCATTCTGCTCAGGAATCAGAGATTGCTCCCGAACTGTTGTTAGCCAGACTTTCGTATTCTCATTTTATGGAGCTACTGCAACACGATGACCCTCTCGAATGTTTGTTCTATGAAGTAGCAACAATTAAAAATACCTGGAGTGTCCGGGAGCTGGAACGGGCCGTTCAGACAGGGTTATATGTGCGAACCGGTTTGTCTACCCACAACGAGGCTATCATGGGCAAATTCAACAATCAGAAACCGGCTCAACATACAGATAGGATCCGCGACCCGTATTTTCTGGAATTTCCCGGGCTGGCAGAGCGGGCTGAATACAGCGCATCGGAATCGGAGCAGGTTATTTTAGACCATTTGCGGAAATTTCCGATAGAACCGGGCACGGGCTTTGGCCTGGAGGCACGCCAGAAACGGATCACGTTTGACAATACCCACTACCACATCGACCTGGTTTTCTATCATCGCCTTCTCAAAAGCCGTGTGCTGATCGGTTTGAATATAGGAAAGTTTGACCATGCCGATGCCGGACAAATGAATGTCTATCTGAATTGTTACAAAGAGCATGCAATGTCGGAGGGAGACCATCCGCCCATCGGACTGATCCTTTGCGGAAGTAAGGACGAAACTTTGGCCGGATGTACGACTTCCGGCCTGGACAATCAGATGTTTGTTTTCAAATACCTGGTTCAGTTGCCGGATAAATCGGATGTTTTATACAAGGAGCAGACAGCCTGCAACTGAATGGCTGGTTTGATCTTTGGATAAAGATTGACAAAAGAATATCTGGAGCAAAAAAAGGTTTATTTTTATATGCTTTTTTGTGTGTGTAATGGATCGCAGGATAAGAAGGAAGGCAACCCCCGAAAGCAAAGGAAACACCAGAGGGCCGTGGGTATATAAGATCGGTATGTAAGGTGTATATATCGGTTGAAGATTTGGCAGTAGAAACCAAAAGCCTCGTCGCGCGGTGGTCGGGTAAGAGCAAAAAAAAGAGTCACGCCTGACTCCAACCTTTGTTAACCTTAAATTTAATACTATGAAAAACACATTGCAAAGATACGCGCTTTTCCCGGATCTGCAAATTTTGTGTGCGAAAACACGGTTCTTATAACATGGTTTAATATTTGATATTGTGTTGTTAACATTCATAAATATTTTTCCCGCGTTCCGGTGTGTTTTCTTCGCCGGTTTCTTTGCTTAAAGCGAGTGTATCCACGCGGATACCGCGCGCAGGTAATCTGCCAGCCGACGGCTTTTCCGGATGGCTTTGAGGGCTTTCTGATCTCCCCGGTCGGTATATTCCCAGAAAGGCTTCATCTTGCTGAGCAGTTGCGCCTCACCTCCCTCTATGTGCTGGCTATAGGCATCCAGCACGCCGGTATGTAGCTTTTGCATCCGCTCTTTTCGTGCTGTGGCGGAGAGTGCCTGTCGCTGGCTATACTCTAAGGCCAGTGCCGGATTGGCCAGCAGCCCCCGTCCGATCATGACCCCGGCCAGCCGCGGGAACCGCTCCGCTACCTTTTCTATATCGGCTACGGTACGCAGGTCTCCGTTGTAGATCAGCGGACGGCGGATCTGTTGATAAAAGAGATCGAAAAGCCCGGCATCGTTGCTGCCTTTGTATTGTTGTATGCCTAAGCGGCCGTGCAGGGTGATGTGTGTAAGAGGAGCCGCGTTCAACAGCGGGATCAGTGCCTCGCCCTGTGAAGGATGATCCCATCCCGGCCGCATCTTCACGGAGAAGCGCATCTGAGGCACGTTGCCTGTCACCTCCAGCAAGGCGGCCACCGCTTCCGGATGAGGCAATATGCCCGCTCCCTTTTTCCGGTATGCCACCGGAGGGAAAGGACAACCTAAGTTAATATCCGCTTCGCGGTAGCCGAGTGAGGCAAAGAGCAGGGCCAGCTTTTCCATCTCCTGCGGGGTGGCGGCGATCAGCTGGGGAATGACGGGGCAGGCCGGATTGTGCCCGGGCGCGATGTCGCGCAGGTCTTTGTTGCGCCATACTCCTTTTTCTATACGTACAAAAGGGGTATAATAGGCCGCTATCCCTCCGAAAGAGGTGTGGTGCGCTGTGCGGTAGGGGGCTTCGGTATAGCCCTGAAGCGGAGCGAAATAGATGGGCAATGGGGTGGAGGGCATGGGTTTTGAGTTTTAAGTTCTGAGTTTTAAGTTCTAAGTTCTAAGTTCTAAGTTCTAAGTTATGGGTTGTAGGGGTATGGCACAGGTGACTGTGTGGGTGGATACAATTTGTTTTTAAATTCTAAGTTCTAAGGACACGGCACAGGTGATTTTGTGAGACGCTGCACTTGCGCAAAGATACCCTTTCCGGGAAATGCTGCTGATGTTTTTGTGATTTTTTATTTTTCTTACTCACCGGGACGGATGATTTTGTGCGGTTTGTCGTACGATTGTTGCCCCGAAACAAAAAAAGCGGCAGTATCTTTGCCGGACAGAGAGATTTTCTGATCCGATTTGTTTATATTTGTGTCTCCGCCGGGAGATGTAACCTTTTATGCTGACCTGAACATGAGGAAAGACCTTACCTTCATCGCGGGGCAATTTGCTCTGCAAGGCACTTTGGAACAGGTGGTTCCGCTGGGTGCCGGACTCATCAATGATTCTTTTCATGTGATCACCCGTGAGCCCGAGGCTCCGGACTATGTATTGCAACGCATCAATCATGCCATCTTCCGGGATGTGGATCTGTTGCAATCCAATATCTTCGCGGTGACCCGCCATATCCGACAGAAGCTGGAGGCGCGTGGCGAAGAGGATATAGACCGTAAGGTGCTTACTTTTCTGCGTACGTCGGATGGCAGGCCGTATTATTTCGACGGAGCGGATTACTGGCGCGTGATGCGATTCATCCCCCGGGCCTATACGTATGAAACGGTAAATGAGAAATATTCCGCTCACGCGGGAGAGGCGTTCGGAGCTTTTCAGCAGATGCTGGCCGACTTGCCTGTCACGCTGGGAGAGACGATCCCGGACTTTCACAACATGGAGTTCCGCCTGAGTCAGTTGCGGGAGGCCGTAGCGGCTGATCCGGCGGGCAGGGTGCAAGGGGTACAGCAGTACATCGACGAGATCGGGAAAAACGCCGTGGAGATGTGCAAAGCCGAACGGCTGCACCGGGAGGGCAGGCTTCCCAAACGGGTCTGCCACTGCGATACCAAGGTCAATAATATGTTGTTCGACCAGCAGGGTCGGGTGTTGTGTGTGATTGATCTGGATACGGTGATGCCCAGTTATGTGTTTTCCGACTACGGAGATTT
>Ga0192245_10010_pt1 | contig 94582 bp, 79 predicted proteins | sample Koala_Koa27_M3_FD_131238 | JGI IMG/M metagenome (GOLD analysis project Ga0192245, IMG submission 131238) | Enriched cells from koala feces incubated with labeled cellulose particles, San Francisco Zoo, California, United States - Koala_Koa2-7_M3 ...
GACTCTGATTGATGAAACGAAACTGCTGATAATCAATGAGTGTTTCAGTGAAATGGAAACAGAACTGGCCACCGGGGGCTCTGCAGGAAATGCAATTCGTGGTATGGCATGCCTCGGAGCAGGAACAGGATTCATTGGCAAGGTTGGTAATGATGCTTATGGAAAGTTTTATCGGCAAAGTTTGTTGGAACGGGGAACGGAAGCAAATTTATTAGTTTCTTCTGAGTTACCTTCGGGGGTGGCTTCCACTTTTATATCACCTGACGGGGAACGTACTTTTGGTACTTATTTGGGGGCCGCCGCTACATTAAAGGCTGAAGACCTTTCACGGGAGATGTTTAAGGGCTATACTTATTTGTTCATTGAAGGTTATCTGGTGCAGGATCATGATATGATACTTCGTGCCATTGAACTGGCAAAAGAAGCCGGATTGCAAATCTGCCTGGATATGGCAAGCTATAATATTGTGGAGCAAGACCACGATTTCTTCTCTTTATTGATAAACAAGTATGTGGATATTGTGTTTGCCAATGAGGAGGAAGCAAAAGCATTTACGGGTAAAGAACCGGAAGAAGCATTGGATGTGATTGCTAAAATGTGCAGCATCGCCATTGTGAAGTTGGGTGCCAGAGGATCACTCATTCGTAAAGGGACAGAGGAAGTGCATGTGCATGCTGTCACTGTGGACAGGGTAATAGATACGACCGGTGCAGGTGATTATTTCGCTGCTGGTTTCTTATATGGACTGACTTGCGGATATTCTCTGGAGAAATGTGGCAAGATAGGTTCTATCCTTTCAGGAAGTATCATCCGGGTGATCGGTGCAGAAATGCCTGCCGAGTGGTGGGAAGATATCAAAACGAGAATCAGTGAACTATAATAAACAGGATATGAAGAAAATACTGAAAGTACGCTGGATAGCTACCTTACTGTTAGTAGTAGGTGCAGTTATCTTTTTTAGTTTCAAGAGTGGCGATAGCCGCAGTTTCCAGATTGCAAAGAACCTGGATATATTCAACTCCATTGTGAAGGAACTGGATATGTTCTATGTAGATACGTTGAACCCGAATAAGACGATACGTGAGGGTATTGATGCGATGCTGTATTCGCTGGACCCCTATACGGAGTTTTATCCGGAGGAGGATCGTAGTGAACTGGAACAAATGCTTAAGGCTTCTTATGGAGGTATAGGTTCTATCATTCGATATGAGCCGAAACTGAAGCGTACGGTGATTGTAGAACCTTACGAAAATATGCCTGCTGCGGAAGTAGGATTGAAAGCTGGTGATATCTTGCTTGAAATAGATGGAAAGGATTTGACCGGAAATACGGATGTGAGCAAAATGCTTCGTGGGCAGGTGGGGACCAGTTTCCAACTGAAGGTTGAGCGTCCCGGTGAGGCAAAGCCATTAGATTTTACAATTGTCCGTAAGAACATCCAGTTGCCGCTTATTCCTTATTACAGCAAACTGGATAACAATATCGGTTATATCAACCTGAGTACTTTTTCCGGAAATCCGTCCAAAGAGTTTAAGAAGGCTTTCCTTGATTTAAAGAAACAAGGTATCACTTCATTGGTGATCGATTTACGTAATAATGGCGGTGGTTTGTTGGAAGAAGCTGTAGAGATAGCCAATTACTTTTTGCCCCGTGGCAAGACGATTGTAACCACGAAAGGTAAGATAAAACAAGCCAGCAATACGTATAAGACATTGCGCGAACCGTTGGATACGGATATTCCTATTGCTGTATTGGTAAATAGCGGTACGGCTTCTGCTTCGGAAATTCTGGCGGGTGCCTTGCAGGATTATGACCGTGCAGTGATTGTAGGCAATCGCACGTTTGGAAAAGGTTTGGTGCAGGTTCCGCGTACTTTGCCTTATGGCGGTACGATGAAGGTGACTACTTCCAAGTATTATATTCCCAGTGGTCGTTGTGTACAGGCGATAGATTACAAGCATCGTAATCCGGATGGTAGTGTAGGACGTATTCCTGATAGTTTGACTACTGTATTCCATACGGCTATCGGACGTGAAGTGCGTGATGGCGGTGGTGTGACACCGGACGTTGCAGTGGAACAGGAAAAGTTACCCAATATTTTGTTCTATCTGGTGAATGATAATCTGATCTTTAATTATACTACGCAATACTGCCTGAAGCATCTCACAATCGCTTCTCCCGAGAATTTCGAAGTGACGGATGCTGATTATGCAGAGTTTAAGGAAATGGTGAAGAAGGCGGACTTTAAATATGACCAGCAGAGCGAGAAGATTCTGAAGAATCTGAAAGAAATGGCAGAATTTGAAGGTTATATGAAAGATGCCTCCGAAGAATTCAAGGCTCTTGAGCAGAAACTTAGCCATAATCTGGACCGTGACCTGGATTACTTTGCAAAAGATATCAAGAACATGATAGCACAAGATATCATTAAGCGTTATTATTTCCAACGTGGCGGTATCATCCAGCAGCTGAAGGATGATAATGACCTGAATGAAGCAGCGAAGGTACTGGGCAATTCGGAGGAGTATAAGAAAATGCTGAGCGTGCCGGAGACTACAGTCATAAAAGAGAAGGGCAAAGAAACAAGTTTGGTGAATTTTAATTCATACCGAAAAAACAGTCTGATGATTTTTGACTATGTAGTTTAGGTTATAGCTTGTAACTTCTTAAAATAAGTAACCGGATAATTTTACGGCCTATCTTTACCTTCCTGGAAAAGATAATCCATAAAGTTATCCGGTTTTTTGGTGGAAAACAATTACCTTTGCTGACAGGTTGCTTGTAAATCAATATATATGAGAATATCTCTGTTGTTATTTTGCATATTTTCTCTTTTTAGTAGCTTATCACGTGGTTCCTCTATTCCTTTCTCTCCCATCGTGAGGAGCTATTCCGTATCAGATTATAATGCAGGTATTCAGAACTGGTCTATCACCCAGGATGATAGGGGAGTTATGTATATTGGCAATAACAAAGGTCTGCTGGAGTTTGATGGAAATAGCTGGGAGCTTCATGAATTACCTTCCAGGAATATAGTACGCTCTGTATATATCGGTAAAGACGGCAAGATATTTGTGGGCTCTTTTGAGGAGTTCGGATATTTCGAACGTAGTTCATTGGATAGCCTTGTGTACCACTCTTTAAAAGATGAAGTGAAAGATTTCCAGTTCCATAATGATGAAATTTGGACGATTACGTCGGCACATGGGGAGATCGTATTTCAGTCTTTCGGTTCTCTGTTCTTTTATGACGGGCATACCGTGAAGGGGATTCGTACAAAAACTCTTCCTTTGAATTTATTTCAGGTAGTTGATACGGTTTATTCTCAACAGATAAACGGAGGGCTTTTTATTCTTGCAAAGAATGGGCTGGAAAATCTGATTGAACGAAAATCATTGGGCAACAGTGATGTGGTGGCAGGACTTCCGTATAATGATGGCGTTTTATTCCTGACACAAAAGAGTGGTGGTTTTGTTTATCAAAGTGGAAAGATACTGAAGTGGCATACAGAATGTGATGCCGAGCTTGAAAAGTACTCTGTGAACCGGGCTGTAATGACAAAAGACAGTTGCTATATTATCAGTACGCTTTCTAATGGGATTTATGCAATAGATAAAAAAGGACGTTTACTTTGGAAAGAGAATACGGACAGCCGCTTACAAAATAATACCGTATTAGGGCTGTACTGTGATGCCGATAACAATGTTTGGGCAGCTTTGGATGAAGGTATAGCCTATATACAAAATAACTCCCTGGTGTATTATTATGAGCCTCCTTACCGGAAAATAGGAATGGTATATGATGTGCTGGTGAAAGAGGATGAGGCTTATATCGCTTCCAATCAAGGACTTTATAGGATTAGGAACAGGGCTCCAGAGCTTGTTCCGGGACTGGAAGAGCAGGCATGGTTTGTTGGTGAATGGGGAAAACAGATTTTATGTGGACATAATAAAGGAACTTTTCAGATATCGGGCTTACAGGCATCGCTAGTTTCGGATGTGAGAGGAGCGATGTGTATGAAAGAAATTAATCTGGAAGGACGTTCGTTTTTATTGCAAGGTACCTATACGTTTCTGAATTTATACAATGAGGAGTCTTCGGGCATCTGGAGGTTTCTACGGTCGTTAGGCGGGTTTACCCACATGGTGCGGGAGATCGAGATGGATCCCCAGGGGAATATCTGGGTGAAGCATTTACGGAAAGGATTATCCCGTTTCCGGATTAATCCGGATCTGAAACGGGTAGAAGATGTCAGAACGTATATGGAACTGGGTAATGTGAAAGATGGGAATTTTTCTTTGTTTAAGATCAACGGACGAGTTGTTTTTTCAAATGGGGAAACGTTTTACACTTACGAAGATATGAATGATTCTATTATTCCTTATGAATCGATGAATGAGCAATTGGCGGATTTGAAAGGAATACATAGTGTGAGTCATGCAAAAGGCAATTTGTACTGGTTTGTAAACAGTAAGATGGCATATTTGGTGAAATGTGAAATGAATGTTTTCCGGATTGAACATAGAATTCCGTTTTCTTTGTTTGATGGTTTGTCGATAGAAGAGAGAGCGGCGATGGTTTATGACAAGGAGAGTGGCAGTTCTTATCTCTGCTTGAATAATGCTGTTGCCCGGATTGATTCAGATAGTTCTCTTTTGTACAGGTCCTCTATTAGGCGCTCTTTGTGGATCTCGGCTATAACGACTGAGTCGGAGTGGACGGGAAAAGTAAAACGATTGTCGGTGCAAAAAGAGAACAAGATTGGTGCAGATTTGAATACCGTATGCTTCTCTTTATGCTATCCGGTTTATAATGACTATACTTACAAGGTAAGGTATAAATTGGAAGGACTATCTGATCAGTGGGTGGAAGGTGACCGCAGCCTGCAGAAGAAATATACCCGTTTGCCATTTGGGGCGTATGCTTTCAAAGCTGAGATTTATAATGAGAATGAAGTATTGGCATCGGTAACGCTACCTTTTGAAGTCTTGAGGCCTTGGTATCTATCATATTGGGCTATCACCGGTTATGTTCTGATTGGGCTGTTGTTGCTATTGTTGTTGCAATACATTGTTTATCAGTCTGTGAAGAAGAAGAAGGACAGGGTGATTGAACAGCAACGCATTGCCCATCAAGCTGAGATAGAAATACAGGAAAAGAAGATTATCGAATTGGAGAAAGAGCAATTGGAAGCTGATTTACGTTTTAAGAGTAAAGAGTTGTCCGGAGTTGTGATGACCAATATTGCCCATCAGGAGTTTTTGAATTCGTTGAAAGAAGAAATACAACAGCAGAAGTTATCAGGGCAGTATACGCGGAAGAATCTGGATAAGCTCTTAGTATTGATTAATCAGAGTATCGTTTTGGATGAGGAAAACTGGAACATGTTTCAGGCGAATTTTGACCGGATACATGAGAACTTCTTCCGAAATCTGAAACAACAGTATCCGGATCTGACGGCAGGTGATTTACGTTTCTGTGCTTTGCTACGCCTGAATATGCCGACAAAGGAGATTGCCAAGCTGCTGAACATATCGGTGAGGGGTGTAGATGCGGCAAGATATCGCTTGCGTAAGAAATTCAATCTATCTCAGGAAGATAGCCTGACAGATTTCATGATTAATTTTAAATAGTTGATTCTTAACGTGATAATGTGAAAGGAAGTACTAAAATAGTACTTCCTTTTTTTGTGTTTTGTACCAAAGGTACTTTTGTTGTAGCTTTGAATTATAGGAGTTTGAGACACTTTCTCTTTATTTGCAGCGAAATCATTTTTCTCCAAAAATAATAAAGAATGAAAAGCATGAGACAATTAATCCTTAAGGTACAATCGTTTTTAATTTTGTTGGTGCTGGTATCTGCCAATGTGCAAGCACAAAAATCTCCTGTCGATATGGATCGCTTTATTGATGATCTGATGAAGAAGATGACGCTGGAAGAGAAAATCGGCCAGTTGAACTTGCCTGTTACGGGTGAAATAACTACCGGACAAGCCAAGAGTAGCAATGTGGCTAAACGTATCCGTGCCGGTGAAGTGGGCGGACTCTTTAACTTGAAAGGCGTGGAGCGTATTCGTGACGTTCAGAAACAGGCAGTAGAAGAAAGTCGTCTGGGTATTCCTCTTTTATTTGGTATGGATGTAATTCATGGATACGAAACGGTATTCCCTATTCCTTTGGGACTATCCTGTACCTGGAACATGAAAGCTATTGAAGAATCTGCACGTATTGCTGCTATCGAAGCCAGTGCTGATGGTATTTGCTGGACATTCAGTCCGATGGTGGATGTTTCCCGTGATCCCCGTTGGGGACGTGTGTCCGAAGGGAATGGTGAAGATCCCTTCTTAGGAGCGGAAATTGCGCGTGCTATGGTACGTGGTTATCAAGGGAAAGATATGAGTAGTAATGATGAGATTATGGCTTGCGTGAAGCACTTTGCGTTATATGGGGCATCAGAAGCCGGACGCGACTATAATACAGTGGATATGAGCCATCAACGTATGTTCAACGAATATATGTTACCTTATCAGGCTGCCGTGGAAGAAGGTGTGGGTAGTGTGATGGCTTCATTCAATGAAGTGGATGGTGTACCGGCTACCGGAAATAAGTGGCTGATGACCGATGTACTTCGTAAACAGTGGAATTTTGATGGGTTCGTTGTGACGGACTATACCGGTATCACTGAAATGACCGATCATGGTATGGGTGATACACAAACAGTTGAAACCCTGGCTCTGAATGCAGGTGTCGATATGGATATGGTGAGCGATGCTTTTACAAGCACACTTAAGAAATCTCTGGAAGAAGGAAAAGTTTCAGTAAAGGCTGTTGATGCTGCTTGTCGCCGTATTCTGGAAGCTAAGTATAAGCTGGGGCTTTTTGATAATCCCTATAAATATTGTGATATAACCCGTCCTAAAAAACAAATCTTTACAAAAGAACACCGCGCTATAGCCCGTAAGACAGCTTCGGAAAGCTTTGTTCTCTTGAAGAATGAGAATAGTGTACTCCCTCTGGCAAAGAAAGGTACTATTGCTGTAGTAGATCCTTTGGCCGATAGCCGTAGCAATATGCCGGGCACGTGGAGTGTGGCCGCTGTGATGAACAAATATCCTTCTTTGATTGAAGGCTTGAAAGAAGTAGTGGGAGGCAAGGCTAAAATTCTTACGGCTAAAGGAAGTAATCTGATGAGTGATGCCGAATACGAAGAGCGTGCTACTATGTTTGGCCGTACCCTGCATCGTGACAATCATACAGATAAGGAACTGCTGGATGAGGCGCTTGCTGTAGCTGCCAAGTCTGACGTGATTGTTGCTGCTTTGGGTGAGTCTTCCGAGATGAGCGGTGAAAGCAGTTGCCGTACAGACCTTGAAATGCCGGATACGCAACGTGCACTTTTGCAGGAATTGTTGAAAACCGGCAAACCGGTGGTATTGGTGTTGTTTACCGGTCGTCCGTTAGTATTGAATTGGGAGCAGGAAAATGTACCTGCTATTCTGAATGTGTGGTTTGGTGGTAGCGAAGCTGCTCTTGCTATTGGTGATGTACTGTTTGGAAATGTAAATCCAAGTGGTAAACTTACTGCTACTTTCCCGAAGAGTGTAGGACAGATTCCTTTGTTCTATAACCATAAGAATACCGGTCGTCCTTTGCCTCAAGGGGCCTGGTTCCAGAAGTTCCGTAGCAATTATCTGGATGTAGATAACGAACCGCTCTATCCGTTTGGATATGGCTTGAGCTACACTACTTTCTCTTATAGTGATATTGCATTGGATAAATCGTCCATGAATATCAATGGAGAGATTGTGGCAACTGTAACGGTAACCAATACAGGTAAGTATGACGGTTCGGAAGTAGTGCAGCTATATATCCGCGATCTTATAGGCAGTGTAACACGTCCGGTGAAAGAACTGAAAGGCTTTGAAAAAATCTTCCTGAAAGCTGGTGAATCTAAACAGGTGTCTTTCAAGTTAACAGCTGATATGTTGAAGTTCTACAATTACAATCTGGATTTTGTGTGCGAACCGGGTGACTTTGAAGTAATGATAGGTGGTGATAGCCGTGATGTGAATAAGGCCTTATTTTCGCTTCAATAAGCATCTGCCTGGTAGTAGATAGATAAAGAGGGAATACAGAATCTTTATTAAAAATAAATATCTGATAACTAATTAGCTCTGTGAGTATGTAGTAGTTATAAAGTAGTACCATGTTTAGGCGTGGTACTCTTGTGGTAGCCTGTTTTTTGACTTAAATCAATTATTGCTATACGTTTGCAGAGTAATTTTAAATCAATACAAAATGAAAAGAAATCTATTAATTACATGTGTGATGTTGCTGTTTGCTGTCGTCTCGATGGCGCAGAACAAGATTACAGTTTCGGGTGTCGTTACAGATAAGACAGGCGAAACTGTTATAGGTGCTTCTGTTCGGGTAAAAGGACAGGAGAATATGGGAACTATTACGGATATCGACGGTAAATACCAGATTCCTGGCGTACCGGCGAATGCCACTTTGATATTCAGCTATATTGGTATGAAGGAACAGGAAGTGGCGCTTAATGGGCGTTCTACAGTGAATCTTATGATGGAAGAGGATAGTCAGCTCATTGAAGAAGTTGTAGTAGTAGGTTATGGTAACGCCAAGAAGCGTGATTTGACCGGTTCTATTGTAACAGTGAAAGCTGCCGAGATTGCTTCAAAACCATCTACCAATCCTTTGGCTTCTATTCAAGGTAAGGTTGCCGGTGTGCAGGTTATCAATACAGGACGTGCCGGGCAGGATCCGGAAATTCGTGTTCGCGGTACAAACTCTATCAATGGTTATACTCCTTTATATGTAGTGGACGGATTGTTTACGGATAACATCAACTATCTGAATACAGCGGATATTGAATCTATGGAAATCCTGAAAGACCCTTCTTCCTTGGCTATTTTTGGTGTACGTGGTGCTAATGGTGTTATTATCATTACTACTAAGAAGGCGAAAGAAGGTAAGACTCAGGTCAGCATTAATGGTTCGGTGGGTTGGAAAAAGGTTACAGACCGCGTTAGCCTGACTAATGCAGAGCAGTTCAAAATGCTTTATAATGAACAACGCATGAATCAGGGTGGCGATCCGTACGATTATACAGTATGGAATGCTGATACTGACTGGCAGGATGAGATGTTCCAAACAGGTTTCCTTACTAACAATACGGTTAGTATTACAGCTTCGGGAGATAGAAGTAAGTTTTATCTGGGCTTGGGATATGTAATGGAAGAAGGTTCCATCAAGAGTGAAAAGCTGAATAAGTTTACTGTGAATTTGCATAGTGAACATAAAGTAACCGACTTCTTACGTTTTGGTTTCCAGGTGAACGGTGTACGTGCATTATATCCTGATGCAAAAGGTGTAGGCTCTGCTTTGAAAGCAGCTCCGATTGCTCCTGTCTATGATGCAGAAAGCGGTCTTTTACATACTCTTCCTGATTTTCAGCGTGCTCAGGTCTGGAATCCTATGATTGAACCCGTGTTAAGAGGTGCTCATAATAAATCTGCAAATTATCGTATGGCAGGAAATATCTACGGGGAACTTGATTTGATGAAGAATCTAACCTTTAAGGCTACTTTCTCCCTGGATTATGCTTCCAGCCAGTCACGTTCTTATTCTCCGCTTATTTATGTGTATAACCCGGATGTAGAAGGTGGTAAAGAAAGATTGACGGATAAAGAAAGTATCAGTCAGTCGAAGTCTACATCAATGGCTGCACAGTCCGATTATGTATTGACTTATATTAATCAGTTTGGTGATCATGGTCTAACTCTGACTGCCGGTCTTACTACGAATTATAATGAATATTCTGATTTATCGGGTGGTCGCAGCCAATTGCCGGGTTATGGTGTTCCCGTTGGTGAAGATATAGATAAGTGGTGGATTACTATGATTGATGATGCTACATCAGCTACTAATGGTGGATCCCAATACAAACGTTTTACAATGTCCTATCTGTTCCGTGCATTGTATAACTATAAAAATCGTTATTTGCTGAATGCTTCTTATCGTCGTGACGGTTCTTCCGTATTTAAGAGAACAGGAAATACATGGGATAATTTCTATTCATTCGGTGCCGGTTGGGTTATGAGTGAAGAAGCATTCATGAAGAAACAGAGTGTAATTGATTATCTGAAGCTGAAAGGTTCATGGGGTGTTTTGGGAAGCCAGAATACAGGAGGTTCCCGCTATCCGGCCTATCCTAATATTACAAGTTCGGGCTCTGCTGTCTTTGGTGATAATGTTATTGCAGGTAAGGGACCGGATAAACTGATTTCACAGACATTGGGCTGGGAGCGTAACTATTCATGGGAAGTTGGTTTTGATATGCATCTGTTGGATGGTCGCATGCAGATTTCTCCTGTTTATTACAATAAGACAACTAAAGACTTGCTAACAAGTGTTCCCGGTCTTTCAGGTACGGTTCCTGCATTGCAGAATACAGGAGAGATTCGTAACCGTGGTTTTGAGTTGGCAGCATCTTGGAGCGATAAAATCGGTGAAAACTGGCGTTATGGTGTTTCAGCCAATCTAACGACTATTGATAATGAAGTTGTATCATTGATAAGCAAGGATTATTCAATAATTAATGGCGTTTCCCGTGTATCTGAAGGATATCCTATCGGCTACTTCTATGGATACAAAGTGGCCGGTGTTTATCAGAATGAAACCGACATCGAAACTTCAGCACCTAACCAGGTAGCTTCTGTGAAGCCGGGCGATTTGAAGTTTGCCGATGTAAATGGTGACGGTATTATCTCAGAGAAAGACCGTACTATGATTGGTAATCCTACTCCGGATTTTACTTATGGTTTTAGCGTAAATCTGGGTTACAAAAATTTTGATTTGAGTGTAGATATGATGGGAGTTTATGGAAATGAGGTTTATCGTAACTGGGATAGTAGTGCTTATGCACAATTCAACTATCGCACAGGGCATTTGAATCGTTGGCATGGTGAAGGAACATCCAACTGGGATCCGATTCTTGATCCATCCCGTTCTGTAAATCTGGAAGCTTCTTCTTATTATGTAGAAGACGGAAGTTTCTTCCGTATCCGTAACATAGAGTTGGGATATACTTTTGATCCCCGTTTATTGAACCGCATCAAACTGCAATCTTTACGTATCTATGGTAATGTGCAGAATCCTAAAACATGGAGCCGTAATACCGGATATACTCCTGAAGTTGGTGGTAGTGCAACAGCGTTTGGTGTAGATGGTGGAGGTTATCCGATGCCTGTAGTTTATACATTAGGCTTTAACTTATCATTCTAAACATGAAATCTAATAAAAGAAAAACGATCAGTATGAAAAAGATATTTTATTATGTGATGGCTTTGGCATTGGGATGTTCCCAGATGTCATGCAGTGACCTGTTAGATCAGAAACCGCAAGGAGTATTGACTGAAGATGACCTGACTGGTGGTACTTATGAAACACAGATTTTTAACATGTATGCCTTGCTTCGCGGTTATCATATTGTTTCCGGAAATACGGCATTGGCTATTCATGGTATGCGTTCGGAAGATGCGGAAAAGGGTAGTACACTGTCTGACGGATCTGCAACAGGAAAAATGTTTGATGATTTTGAATATGCTGCAAGTGATGGCATGATAAAAAGTTACTGGAATGCCAATTATACCTTGATTCATAAAGCAAATGATGTATTGGAGGAGATGAAGTCGAATCCTTCATTGACAGGCGGTGACTTAGTTAATAAGGGAGAGGCTTTATTGATGCGTGCGTTCTGTTATTTCAATCTGGTACGTGCTTTTGGCGAAGTGCCCTTGATTGATTTTAAAGTAGGGACTGTAGCGGATGCCAATATTCCCAAATCTTCTGTTGCTCAGATATATACTTTGATTGATGAAGATCTGACGAATGCAGAATCTTACCTGCCGAGGACTTGGGAAGCACAATATGTCGGTCGTCTTAGCTGGGGAGCGGCTCGTGCCTTACATGCCCGTACTTATATGATGCGTAATGATTGGAACAATATGCGTGCGGCAGCAGAGGACGTTATTTCTTCCGGTTTATATAATTTGAATACACCTTATGAAGATATTTTCCGTGAGAAAGGCGAAAACTGTGGTGAGTCTGTTTTGGAACTTCAATGTACTGCTACTGCTGCTCTTCCGGGGGCCAACGAAATTGGTAGCCAGTATGCCCAGGTGCAGGGCTGTCGTGGGGCCGGTGAATGGAATTTAGGTTGGGGCCAACATACTCCTACTCAATTATTGGCTGATGCATTCGAAGAAGGTGACCCGAGAAAGGATGAGACTTTATTGTATTTTATTAGAACAGGAGAAGATCCTTCGACCATTCCTGCAAATAAGCCTTATGGAGAAAAACCGGTTGCCAATGCCGATGTGATAGCAAAGTACTTTAATAAGAAAGTGTATACAGATCCGGCTTTGCGCGAAAAGTATACGAAGAGTGGGTATTGGGTGAATATTCGTCTGATCCGTTATTCGGATGTCGTACTGATGGCTGCGGAAGCTGCTTGCGAACTGGGTGATAATACAAGTGCAAGAAGATATCTTGAGATGGTACGTGCCCGTGCCCGTGGTACGAATGCTAATATCTTGCCGGAGGTTACCACTGATAATCAGAGTGAATTGCGGGAAGCTATTCGTCATGAACGTCGTGTTGAATTGGGGATGGAATTCGACCGTTTCTATGATCTTGTACGTTGGGGAATAGCGAAGGAAGTGTTGCATGCAGCCGGAAAGACCGGTTATCAGGATAAGCATGCATTGTTGCCTTTGCCTCAGGACGAAATTGACAAATCAAATGGCGTGTTAGTTCAAAACCCTAATTATTAATTCATATAGTAATGACCATGAAAAGATATATTAATTTATTGTTGGCATTTTGTGTGTCAGCACTCACTTTGCAATCTTGTTTCCAGGATATGGACCATCCGGCTTTTGATTATCCGGATAGTTCTGCTCCCAAAGTGTTCTCACCAATGAAATTGTTCTTGCCTTTTGAGAATGATATGCGTGATAAGGGCAATTACACCTTCCTCATGAGTGCCGGAGGGGATATTACTTATACTGATGGAATCAACGGACAAGCTTATCAAGGTACAAAAGATACGTATCTGTTAGCCCGTGTTCCTTCTTATCTGACCGATTCCATACCCGATTTAGGAAGTTGTACGGTGGCTTTCTGGATGAAAACAACGAGAAATACTTCCGCATATGGTGTCTTCAGTATTCCTAATACCAAGACTTTCTGGGGTAACTTTGATATCTATCTGGAAAATACAAGTAGTGAGACCCAGGCTTTCTTCAAGATGCATCTGTATAACTGTACATCCGTGAAGGATAATGATGAGAGATGGGTAGAAGCTAAGATAGACAATGTTTTTGGTACCGAATGGGTTCATATGGCATTTGTTTATGATGGTAGTAATTCGACAGTAACAGTTTACCGGAATGGTGAAAGTACATTTACAAAAGAACTGCCCGGTTATGGAAAGCTTAAATTTAAAGATTTGGGTACATTTGCTATCGGAGCATTTCAGTTTAGCACAAAACCCAGTTTGACAGAAGGTACAGGAGCACAGAGTTGGGCATCCAATTTTCCGGGACAGTTAGACCAGTTCCGTTTCTATGACAGAGCTATATCTGCTTCTGATATCAAGCAACTTTATTCAGGTAAAGAATGATGACCGTTAGAAATAGAGTGAATATGAGAGCTGTTTATTTCATACTGTCCTTATTACTGATTTCTTGCAGTAAAGATGATGCTTCGGAAGCACCCGGAAAATTTGAACTGCAAAATATATCCATTGGTGAAAAACAGGATCAGAATTCCTTTGAAAATGTAGCTCCCAATACCAGTATTGTGCTTACATTCACAGATGCAGTGGATGAAGCTACGATTCAGAGTAATATCATATTGAAACTGAATGATCAGGCAGTGGCATATGATTCAAAGCTACAGGGAAAGGATAAACTCTCATTGACTCCAACAGGTGGCTTTAAAAGTTTTTCCTCATATAAACTGGTGATCAATCCGGGGGTGAAATCCACCTCCGGAGTATCTCTTACCAATGGCAAAGTCTATGAAATCCGTACAGGGATGGATGATTCGGATAAGTTTGATCGCATTCCTGACGAGGATTTATTAACTTTGGTGCAGAAACAAACTTTTAAGTATTTCTGGAACTTCGGTCATGCACATTCCGGTATGGCACGTGAAAGAACAACTTCCGGTGATGTTGTTACTACCGGAGGAACAGGATTTGGAGTGATGGCGATGCTGGTAGCGGCTGAAAGAGGATTTGTAACCCGACAGGAAGCTCTTGAAAGAGTGCAGAAGATTGTAACTTTCCTGGATAAAGAGTGTACGAGTTATTATGGAGCCTATGCACACTGGATTAACGGCGCAACCGGTGAGACAAAGCCATTTGGTGATAAAGATGATGGTGCGGATCTGGTAGAAACCTCTTTACTTTTCCAGGGACTGCTTGCAGCACGTGCATACTTCAAGGACGGTTCGGAAGCTGAGAGCAAGTTGCGTTCTGATATAACCCGCTTGTGGGAAGCTATTGAATGGACTTGGTTTCAGAAAAGTGGAGAGTCTGTTCTGTATTGGCATTGGAGCCCGAACTATGGATTTGAGAAGAATCTTCCGATCAGAGGTTGGAATGAGTGCCTGATAACTTATGTGCTTGCAGCTTCTTCTCCTACTTATCCTATCGATAAGGCGGTTTATGAAGCTGGATGGGCAAGGAATGGCGGTTTGAAGAATGGTAATACCTACTATGGATACAAGCTTCCGCTGGGAGCTGATAAGGGTGGACCGTTATTCTTATCTCAATATTCCTTCTTGGGCATTAATCCGAAAGGACTGAAAGATCAATATGCTGATTATTGGGAACAGAATCAAAACCATACTCTGATCAATTATAATTATTGTAAGGAGAATCCTAAGGGATATGCTGGTTATGGAGCCTCTTGTTGGGGGTTGACAGCTAGTGATGGTGATAATGGTTATTCGGCACATTCACCTACAAATGATAAAGGAGTGATTGCTCCTACGGCTGCATTGTCTGCATTTCCTTATACTCCGGAAGAGTCGATGTCTGCATTGCACTTCTACTATTATAAGATGGGTGATAAACTCTGGAGAGATTATGGTTTTGTAGATGCTTTCAACCTGACAGCTAATTGGTATGATAACCAGTGTATAGCTATCGACCAGGGACCGATCATTTGTATGATAGAAAATTATAGGACAGGAATGCTTTGGAATTTATTCATGGCTATTCCGGAAATTCAGCAGGGAATGAAAAAGTTAGGCTTTGAGAGCCCTGCACTAAACTGATAAATAGAATATATGATGAGACTTATAATATATGTGATGCTTCTGCTTTACCCGTTTAGCCTGCTGCCGGCAGCTTCCGGTGGTAAGAAGGAGAAGAACTTGTCTGATGAAGAACTGATGACCCTCGTGCAGAAACAGACTTTCCGTTATTTCTGGGATTATGGACATCCGGTTTCGGGCTTGGCACGCGAACGTAGTAACGGTAATGACGATATTGTTACCATTGGTGGTTCCGGCTTTGGGGTAATGGCTATTATTGTCGGTGCAGAACGTGGATTTGTAACGCGTGAACAAGCGGCAGAGCGTATGCTGAAAATAGTCAGCTTTCTGAATGATAAGAATACGGACAGTTACCATGGCATTTGGGCGCACTGGATAAATGGGCAGAACGGAGAAACCATTTCTTTCAGTAGGAAAGATGATGGTGCCGATCTGGTAGAGTCTGCTTTCATGTTCGAAGGGCTGCTGGCTGCACATCAGTATTTCAACAAAGATAATCAGGTGGAAAGACGTATCCGTGGTCTTATTAATGACCTGTGGCGTCAGGCTGAATGGAATTGGTTTACTAAAGGTGGTGAGGATGTACTCTATTGGCATTGGTCACCCAATAACGGTTGGTCGATGAACCATCAGATAAAAGGGCATAATGGGTGTCATATTACGTATATACTTGCTGCTTCTTCACCCACTTATCCCATTGCAGAGTCGGTATATCATAAAGGGTGGGCCAATTCTATCGTTTTCAAGAATGGTAAGAAGTATTACGATATAACCTTGCCATTGGGAAGTGATTATGGCGGACCTTTGTTCTTTACCCATTATTCTTATATGGGACTTGATCCGCGTGGCTTGAAAGATTATTATGCTGATTATGAAGAACAGATGAAAGCACATACTCTGATTAATCGTGCTTATTGCATAGATAATCCGAAAGGGTATAAAGGGTATGGAGAACAGTGCTGGGGACTGACAGCCAGTGATGGTGATAAAGGGTACTCTGCGCATTGTCCTGGTAATGACCGTGGTGTTATTACTCCAACAGCCGCCTTGTCGTCTATTCCTTATGCACCGGAATATTCATTGCAGGCCATGCGCTATTTTTATGAAGAGCTTGGCGATAAGCTTTGGGGGGAATATGGTTTCAAGGATGCATTCAACCTGACTGCTGATTGGTTTGCGCCATCTTATCTGGCTATAGATCAGGGACCTATTATTGTTATGATAGAAAATTATCGTACAGGTTTAATATGGAAATTGTTTATGAGTCATCCGGATGTACAAAAAGGATTGAAGAAGTTAGGATTTAAAACACCATACTTAAATTAAAAAGGTTACATAATTATGAAAAACATGTTTTTTAATAGTGTATTAGTTGCTTTCGTTCTGCTTGTTGCTTCGTGCAGCAAGCAGCCGGAAGCTAAGGTTGATGTGATGTCATTCAATATTCGTCTGGACCATGTAGCGGATAGTTTGAATAACTGGAAATATCGTAAAGATGCTGCGGCACAAATGATTACTTATTATGCTCCGGATGTAGTAGGTATGCAGGAAGTATTAAAGAACCAGTTGGACGACCTGAAGAACCGTCTTCCACAATATACGGTTTTAGGTGTGGGGCGTGCCGATGGAAAAGAAAAAGGGGAATACTGTTCCCTGTTTTATAAGACCGATCGTTTCGATCTTGTGAAGAGTGGAAATTTCGGTTTGAGTGAAACATCCGATTCTATTGGAATAAAAGGCTGGGATGCTGCTTGCGAACGCATTGTGACATGGGCTGTTCTTAAGGACAAAGTCAGCGGTAAAGAATTGGCTGCCTTTAATACACATTTCGACCATATTGGTAAGGTTGCCCGTCGTGAAAGTGCAGTTTTGTTGCTTGCAAAGATACGTGAGATAGCCTCGGACTTACCGGTGGTTATTACGGGAGATTTTAATGGTACTGTTGATTCAGCCCCGATTTCTGTTCTTACGGAAGGGGGTATGCAGAATACTTATTCCACATCTGACGTAGTTTATGGTCCTGCGTGGAGTTTCCATGATTTTGGGCGTATTCCGGTTGAAGAACGCCAGTTGATCGATTTTATTTTTGTCAATGGACAAGTGGTGGCCAATAAATTCAGAGTGATAGCAGATAAGCCGGACAATGGCTATTTATCCGACCATGCGCCTATTCTGGCTAATCTGACAATTCGATAGTGCCATGACTTCTAAATTATCCTTGGGGCTTGTCGTTTTACCTTTTGTGCCTTCCTCCATTGTACAAGGTCAAGAGCAGGAAGTTCGTAATGAACGCCCCAATATCATTTTTATTATGAGTGATGACCATGCCCGTCAGGCTATGAGTATTTATGGTCATCCTATAGGGAAAGTGGCACCGACTCCGAATATTGACCGTATCGGGCATGAAGGAGCAGTTTTCCAGAATAACTATTGTTGCAATTCTATTTCCGGGCCGAGTCGTGCTGCCATACTTACCGGTAAACATAGCCATAAGAATGGTTTCATGAAGAACTGGGCGAAAGGTTTTGACGGTACGCAACAGACCCTTCCGAAGATATTGCAGGCAAATGGTTACGAGACAGCTGTTATTGGTAAGTGGCATCTTATTTCTAAGCCTACAGGTTTCGATCATTGGATGATTCTGGATGATCAGGGAGAATATTGTAATCCGCATTTTATTACTGAAAATGATACCACACGTCATTTGGGGTATGTGACGGATTTGATTACTAAGTACACGGAAGAATGGCTCGACGGACGGAAAGACAAGAACAAACCTTTCTTTCTGATGATGCATCACAAAGCTGTTCATAGAAACTGGGTACCCGCAGAAAGACATTACCATCTGTATGAGCATACTACTTTTCCACTTCCTGATAATTATTTTGATGTTTATGAGGGTCGTTATGCGGCACAGATGCAAAAGATGAATATCTATTGTGACATGTACGAAGGACACGATCTGAAGATGGTTACCGGTATGGATAGTGACAGTTTACTGTTCGACCCTTGGCCGCATGCTTTTCTGGGGACAATGGAGCCGGATGAACGCCGTCGCTTTCTTGATGCATACCGTGATAGAAATAATGAATTCCACTCCAGAAAACGTTCATTCAAAGAAGTTGCGGAATGGAAATACCAGCGTTACCTGCAAGATTATATGGGAGTTGTAGCGAGTGTAGACGAAAGTGTGGGAGAGATTCTTGATTATCTGAAACGTACCGGACTGGATAAAAATACGATTGTAGTCTATACTACCGATCAGGGATTCTACTTGGGAGAACATGGTTGGTTTGATAAGCGTTTCATGTACGAAGAATCTTTCGGCATGCCGATGGTTATGCGCTGGCCCGGACATATCAAGCCGGAAACTCAGGTAACAGGACTGACGCAGAACATAGACTTTGCTCCTACTTTTCTGGATATGTGCGGTATCGAAGTGCCACGGGATATGCAGGGCGTATCGTTCCGGGAGTTGGTAGAGACGGGAAAGAAACCGCGTGATTGGCGTAAATCGCTCTATTATCATTATTATGAATTTCCCGGATTTCATAGTGTCCGTGCCCATTATGGTGTAAAGATGGAACGCTACAAATTAATGCACTTCTATGTGGAAGACAAATGGGAACTGTATGATCTGAAAACTGATCCGACAGAAATGCACAATCTGTATGGAAAGCAAGGAATGGAGAAGTAACTGCTGAATTAATGGCAGAACTTGCACGTTTACAAAAACAATATGAAGTTCCTCAGAATTTGTGCAAGTAATATAAAGAACGAAAGAATGAAACATCTGTTATTGACTATAGTCTGCCTGATTGCGTGGGCTACTCTTCCGGCGCAGGATATGCGTCAGGATACATATTGTAATCCCTTGAATATAGATTATACCTATATGATTTATAATTCCGACCGGGATATTTCTTACCGTTCGGGGGCCGATCCGGCAGTAGTGGAATTTCGCGGAGAATATTATATGTTCGTAACGCGTTCGCACGGCTATTGGCGCTCCAGGGATTTATTGAACTGGGAGTTTGTACGTCCCGGTAAGAATTGGTATCCTCAGGGATGCAATGCCCCGGCTGCACACAATTATAAGGACTCTGTGCTTTATGTTGCAGGCGATCCTTCAGGTTCTATGAGCATCCTTTATACCGATGATCCTGCTTCCGGTGATTGGGAAGCTACGCCTGCCATTCTGCATAATCTGCAAGATCCTGATTTGTTTATTGATGACGATGGGAAAGCTTATATGTTCTGGGGATCTTCCAATGTTTATCCTATCCGGGGTATGGAATTGGATAAAAATCACCGTTTTACAAAGAAAGGGGAGACGAAAGAACTTTTCAATCTGGATATGCCTAAACATGGTTGGGAGCGTTTTGGTGAGAATCATACGGATACAGTATTGGGCGGTTACATCGAAGGCCCCTGGTTGACAAAACATAATGGTAAATACTATATGCAATACGGTGCGCCGGGTACGGAATTCAATGTTTATGCGGACGGAGTATACGTAGCAGATCATCCGATGGGACCTTATACCTACCAGAAACATAATCCGGTATCTTATAAACCGGGTGGTTATATGAATGGTGCCGGACATGGAAGCACTGTGCTTGGTCCCGGTGGGCAGTATTGGCATTTTGCTTCGATGTCTCTTTCCATCAATGTGAACTGGGAACGTCGTCTCTGCATGTTTCCCGCCGGATTCGATAAAGATGGTATTATGTATGTGGATACCCGTTTTGGAGATTATCCCCGTTATGCTCCTGCCGTGCCGGGTAAGGCAGGACAGTTCCGAGGGTGGATGTTGCTCTCTTACGGTAAGCCGGTTACCGCCTCTACTGTAAAAGGAGAGTTTCAACCTTCTGCATTGACTGATGAACTGACTAAGACATTCTGGTTGGCTGAGACTAACGATGAACGCCAATGGGTAATGATCGATCTGGAAAAACCGGCTGCTGTATCTGCTATTCAGATCAACTATCATGATTACCAAAGTGATATGTATGGTCGTTATGAAGGGCTTCGTCACCGCTATGTGATTGAAGGTTCACTGGATGGACAGAATTGGGAAATATTGGTTGACCGCAAAGAAAGTTATAAAGATACCCCGAATGATTATGTTGAACTCGGACAATCTCAATCTGCGCGTTATATCCGCTATAAGAACATAGATGTACCGACCCCGAACCTGGCAATTTCTGAACTTCGGGTATTTGGATTGGGTATGGGGAAAACACCGCAACAGCCGAAGAAATTAACCCTTGATCGCCACGCGGACCGTCGTGATATTACTATCAGTTGGGAACCGGTCAAAGGTGCACAGGGATATAATGTGTTATGGGGTATTGCTCCCGATAAACTTTATAGCTCCTGGATGGTATATGGCAATAATGAATTACTTATGAAATCTCTTACCACCGATCAGGATTATTATTTCTGTGTGGAAGCATTTAATGAGAATGGCGTATCTTTACGTTCAGAAGTGAAACATGTAAAATGACAATGCTATGAAACGATTAATCAGTGCTATTTGTGTTCTTTTCTTCCTGTTACCTTTGCCTGCTCAGGAAACGTACCAGAAAGAAATCTTTATCTCTTCCCGGGGAGATACCTTGCAGTATCGCTTGCTGCAACCGGAAAATATGAAAAAGAGTGAGAAGTATCCTTTGGTGCTCTTTCTGCATGGTGCAGGGGAGCGTGGTAATGATAATGAGAGGCAATTGACCCATGGTGGACAGATGTTTTTGAATCCGGTGAACCGGGAGAAATACCCGGCATTCGTGCTTGCACCACAGTGTCCCGAAACGGGCTATTGGGCATACTCGGCACGTCCTGAATCATTTTTGCCGAATGAGATGCCGTTGGACGAACCGATAACTCCGATTTTTCAGACAGTGAAGGATTTGCTGGATACTTATCTGGCAATGCCTCAGGTTGATAAATCACGTATCTATATCGTTGGACTTTCTATGGGAGGAATGGGAACCTTTGACATGGCTGTCCGTTTCCCGGAGATATTTGCTGCTGCTGTACCTATTTGCGGTACAGTAAATGTGGCGCGCCTGAAAGCTGCCAAGTCTGTAAAGTTTCGTATTTTCCACGGTGATGCTGACAATGTGGTTACACCTGAAGGTTCGCGTGCGGCATACAGGACTTTGAAGAAAACAGGTGCTGATGTGGAATACATCGAGTTTCCGGGATGTAATCATGGTAGCTGGAATCCGGCTTTCAATTATCCCGACTTTATGAGTTGGCTGTTCAGTCAGAAGAAATAGTTTAAAGAAAAATGGCAAGTAGATTTATACTGCTTGCCATTTTTCTTTAAACTATTTTTCTTCATAATCCCCGTTAGCTTTAATCAGCTCAATCAGCTTTTCTACAGCTTCTTCTTCGGGAATATTCTTTTCAATGCATTCTTTCTTCTTATACAGACTGATTTTCCCACGTCCGGCACCTACGTAGCCATAGTCAGCATCAGCCATTTCTCCGGGACCATTGACGATGCAGCCCATAATACCTATTTTCAATCCTTTCAGGTGTGAAGTAGCAGCTTTTACACGTGCTATGGTACTTTGAAGATCGAACAGGGTGCGTCCGCATCCGGGACAGGAGATATATTCCGTTTTGCTGGTGCGTATACGTCCTGCTTGCAGAATACCAAAGGCTGTGGCATCTACTACAGCATGACTGAGATCTCCCTGGTTGAACAGGAAAATACCATCGCAAAGGCCGTCGAAGATAAGTGCTCCCATGTCAGCAGCAGATTTTACCTGCAAGTTCTCTGCTTCATTTTCAGCATAGTGCTGGAAGAATACAACCGGATTTTTCAGTCCTTCCTGCATCAATTGGTGAACTAAGGCACGATGTTCTCCAAGTCGGTTAGGATGGTTACTCTGTGATATAATGACTACTTCCGGATGATATTTCAGACAAGCAATCACTTCTTCTGTTTGTGCCATGTAAGGCATAAACATGAATTTCAAATCGGCTTGGCAATTGCCCATAAGTGGCATCTGCTGGTAATTGAAAGCCGGATAGGTTCCGGGCTCTTCTTCCCATACATCCGCATCCAGAATGTATTCCACTCCTTCTTCACGAATTTCCGGTAAGGCACGTCCGGCATAGATGTAATCCGGAATGAATTGTGGGTTCGTATCGAACTTTCCGTCCATGCGTTCGGCAATGACTACAGGCAGGTGATTCCCGCCTATGTTGCGTACGGCAGTTGTCTCACGCCGTACCGGAGAAAGATAGTTGAAACCCTCTGCTTCCACTCCGGGTATGTAAGGATGATCCTGGTGCTGCATGATATAATCCACCAACTTTCGTGCTACTGGTATTTCTACTTCCGGAGCTTCGCTCAGAGAAACACGGATGGTATCACCCAGGCCGTCAGCTAGCAATGCACCGATGCCCAATGCAGATTTGATACGCCCATCCTCACCATCCCCGGCCTCTGTAACGCCAAGGTGCAGCGGGAATTGCATTCCTTCCTTTTCCATTACAGCAGCTAACAGGCGAACCGTTTTCACCATTACTACTGTATTGGAGGCTTTGATGGAGATTACAACATCTGTAAAATCTTCTTTTACACAGATGCGCAGGAACTCCATGCACGATTCCACCATACCTTCCGGTGTATCGCCGTAGCGAGACATAATGCGGTCGGACAGTGAACCATGATTTACACCGATACGGATAGCCGTATGATTCTCCTTGCAGATGTTCAGGAAAGGCACGAACCGGTCATGTATCTTCTGCAACTCTTGTGCATATTCTTCGTCTGTATATTCCAGATGCTTGAAGGTGCGTGCGGCATCTACATAGTTTCCCGGATTGATACGTACTTTCTCAACATACTGTGCTGCTACATCTGCTACCTTTGGGTTGAAGTGGATGTCGGCAACCAGTGGAACCATATATCCGTCCCGGCGCAAGCCGGCATTGATGTTCATCAGGTTTTCCGCTTCTTTAATGCCTTGTGCTGTCAGACGTACATATTCACCTCCGGCATCTACAACACGTTTGGCCTGTGCCACGCTGGCTTCTGTATCCTGCGTGGCGGTGTTTGTCATACTCTGTATGCGTATAGGATTGGAGCCGCCCATAGGGGTGGCTCCAATATTTACTTCTGATGTTTCCCGACGGGAATAGTTGAATAAATCCACTAATTACTCCTTTTTAATTCGTTTTATACTCGTACTTTACTTCTTTCAGTTCCTCGTTCGCTTTTACGATTTTCTTTTTCAGCCCTTCTTTGTAGGCTGCAAAAGTTTCAGCGAGATCGGCATCGCTCAAAGCTAGCATTTGTATAGCAAGAATGGCAGCATTCATGGCGCCATTGATGGCAACTGTGGCTACAGGGATTCCGGGAGGCATCTGAATGATAGAGTAGAGAGCATCTACGCCATCCAGCACAGAACCTTTAACGGGAACTCCGATAACAGGCAGTGTTGTGTTGGCAGCGATGACTCCGGGCAGAGCGGCAGCCATGCCGGCAGCTGCGATTATCACTTTAACGCCGCGTCCGCGGGCGTTCTTTGCAAAATTCTCTACTGCTTCCGGAGTGCGGTGTGCAGAAAGAGCGTTCATTTCGAACGGTACATGTAAATCATTCAGCAGTTGAGCGGCCTTTTCCATAACAGGAAGGTCGGAGGTGCTGCCCATGATGATGCTTACTAATGGAGACATAATTATTTAGTTATTAGTGTTTAGTGATTAGTGATTAGCAAGCTTCTCAATATCAATTTGCTAATCACTAATCACTAATAGTTAATCGTTAATCAACGCTTTGTAGGCAGCAGCATCCAGCAATGAATCGAAGTCTGCATCAGCATCCGGTTTCATTTTGATGAGCCAGCCTTCGCCGTACGGATCTTTGTTTACCAGTTCCGGTTGGTCGGCAAGAGCCTCGTTTTGTTCCAGGATTTCTCCGCCTACGGGCAAGAAAAGATCCGAAATGGTTTTTACTACTTCAATGGTTCCGAATACTTCGTCGGCTGCCAATGTTTCACCCTCTGACTGGATATCTACGAATACGATATCGCCCAATTGTTCCTGAGCGTAATCGGTGATACCTACATAAGCTACATCGCCTTCAAGGCGTATCCACTCGTGTTCTTTGGTGTACTTTACATTTTCTGGGAAATTCATGATCATTATTTTTAAAGGTTAATACTTATATTAATTACAAATTACTAATTATAAATTACGATTCTTTGTTCACTCTTAATTCTTTACTTATCTTAGAATAAGAAAATGCGGAACAGGATATTACTCAGTGGATGAAGCACCAATAAGGAGCAAATCAATCCTACGGCAAAACCTACCAGTACCTCTTCCAATGTATGATGCTGTAAAATAATACGTGCTGTGCCCAAGACACCTGCAATCAGGATGAACAAACATAGCCACCATACCGGATTGTATCCGAACAGGGCACTGAAAGATACCAATCCTCCTACAATAGCCCCTACACCTGCCATATGCTCGCTTAACTTCCATTTCAGATTGACAACAATACAGATAACCATCATGATCAATGCAGCAAGAATAATACCTGTCATGTACCAAGGAATATTCAGGCGATGCATCATCACCAGACAGAATACGTATGAAGTAATAGTAAGTAGGAATGGCATAAAACGCCGTTTACGTTCTCCTAAGTCTTCGGGACTGAAACCGTTGATCTTACGGAACAGGAAGATGGTGAGCGTAGGCATAAGAATGGTGAAGCAGTACACTACTCCCAGCACAATCAGCTTATACTGTATAGGCATGATGCGCAGATATGAGAAAAGGAACAGAATCAGAAACGCCAGGAACGGGATAGAAAACGGCGTGAATATAGCCGATATCACCCGGGCTGTCCGGATTAAGCTCCTGTCTGCCACAATATGTTGTTCTTCAACCATTTTAATTTATAATTTTACAATTGGATTCATTAATCATTTACCACCTTATCATTTTATAATTACTTTCTCAGCCTTGCCACCGGTATGTTCAACTGTTGCCTGTACTTGGCTACCGTGCGGCGTGCTATCGGATATCCTTTTTCTTTCAGTATATCCGTCAGTTCATCATCCGTATAAGGCTTCTTTTTATCTTCATTGTCAATGCATTCCTTCAATATCTTACGAATCTCGCGTACAGACATTTCTTCACCGTCCTCGGTGACATATCCGTCATTGAAGAAAAATTTCAGTGAATAGATGCCGTAGTTGGTTTGCACATATTTGCTGTTGCTGACGCGGGAAATGGTTGAAATGTCCAGTCCGGTACGTTCGGCAACATCTTTCAATATCATAGGACGCAGCAATGATTCGTCTCCTTCGAGGAAGAACGGACGTTGCAGGTCGATAATGGCTTGCATAGTAGTCATTAATGTATTCTGACGTTGCTTCACGGCATCGATAAAGCCTTGTGCTGCATCCATTTTCTGCTTCAGGAACATCATGGCTTCTTTCGACTCTTTCGACTGGTTAGCCCTGTTTTTGGTATGTTCTTCCACCATCTCGGTGAAGTCGCGGCTCATACGCAGTTCCGGAACGTTCCGGTTGTTCAGAGCCAGATTGATGGTACCGTCGTCGTATGTATCTACAATGAAGTCGGGGATGATCTGTTGCATGTTCCGGCCGATGGCTTCACCCAGGGAGGCACCCGGACGCGGATTGAGTTTGCAGATCTCTTTGATAGCCTGTTCAAAAGCGTCTTCTTCCAGTCCGAGCTTCTGCTGTATCTTGTCCCAATGCTTACGGGTGAATTCTTCGTAACATTCGGAGATGATCGCTTCTTCTATATAAAGTAGAGGGTTCGGGGTGAAGTGCTGTTGCTCTATCTTGCGATGAATCTGAATGAGCAGGCATTCTTGCAGGTTGCGTGCACCAAGTCCGGCGGGGTCAAAGTCCTGGATAATCTTCAGTGCTTCTTCCAATTCCTCCTGGGTGCATTCGATGCCGGCGTAGATGGCAAGTTCATCACAGATGCTATCCAGAGACTTACGTAGCAGGCCATCGTCATCCAATGATCCGATCAGATATTCCGCCAGTTCACGCTGATGCTCGGTCAGGTCACGTTCGCTTAGTTGCTCCTTCAGAGTTTCGTAAAAAGAAGTAGCATCGGAGAAAGGTATTTCTTCAGCCTGTTCACCTTTGCTACGGTTGTTTTCCTGCAATTTGTAGTCGGGGATATCATCTTCGCTCAGATAGTCGCTTAATGAATCATATTCATTGGCTCCGTTGTCTTCTGCGGAACCTCCCGTATCGGAATTTTCAGAAAAGTCGTCACTTGCCGTATCTTCCTTTCCTTCTTCCAGAGCCGGATTTTCCAGAAGTTCCGCATGTATACGGTCTTCCAGTTCTACAGCGGGCAATTCCAGTAGCTTCACTACCAGAATCTGCTGGGGCGACAGTGTCTGTACCTGTTGCTGCGCTTGAGTTTGTACTTGTCTGGAACCTTGTGCCATACTTATTCTTTTCTTTTACTCGCCACAAAGATAATGCAAACCGAGACAGAATAAAATGAACGAGTTCATTTTTTATGCCGAGGCGCAGCTTATCTTCGCACTTTTTGCAAAAATAGTGAATAGTTCGGGAACGCGAAATGTTCTCGGTATAAGTTTTTCATGCAAGCATGAAAGTTTGGCGCCTAATTTACATTATCTTCGTTAAAAGCGAAGATAAGCTGCACATCAGCATTAAAAAATAAGCAAGCTTATTTTGTGCTGCTTTTGGTTTGCATTATCTTTGTGCGTATCAACTTAAAAAATTGCAACGTTATGTTTGATAAAGAAACTTATGTGCAGCGCAGAGCCCTGCTGAAAAAAAATATTGGCTCCGGAGTGTTACTATTCTTGGGAAATGACGAACAAGGACTGAATTATGAAGATAATGCTTTCCGTTATCGTCAGGATTCTACCTTTCTCTACTATTTCGGCTTGTCGTTTGCCGGACTTTCCGCTATCATTGACATCGATGAGAACAAAGAAATCATTTTCGGAGACGAACTGACTATCGACCATATTGTGTGGATGGGCACACAGCCAACTCTGAAAGAGAAGAGCGAACGGGTAGGTATTCGGGAGACACTTCCATCTGCCGGAATTATCAGCTATCTGCACAAAGCCGTACAAAAGGGTCAGACGGTACATTATCTTCCGCCTTACCGTCCCGAACATAAGTTGAAACTCATGGATTGGCTGGGTGTTCCGCCTGCATGCCAGGAAGGTTCCGTGCCGTTTATCCGTGCGGTGGTGGCACAGCGTAATTATAAATCTGCCGAAGAGATTGCAGAAATAGAAAAAGCATGTGATGTGACTGCCGACATGCATATCAAGGCGATGGAAGTGATTCGGCCGGGTATGTATGAATATGAAGTTGTGGCAGAGATGAACCGTGTAGCCGAAATGAATAATTGCGAACTTTCTTTCCCTACAATTGCCACAATCAACGGACAGACTTTGCATAATCATTATCATGGTAATAAAATTAAATCGGGTGACTTGTTCCTGATCGATGCCGGTGCGGAACTTCCATCAGGCTATTGTGGTGATATGTCGTCTACTGTACCTGCCGATAAAACGTTTACTTCGAAGCAACGTGCCGTTTACGAAATTCAGAATGCTATGCATCTGGAATCTGTAAAGGCTCTGCGTCCGGGTATTCCTTATATGGAAGTGTACGACTTATCTGCCCGCGTAATGGTAGAAGGTTTGAAAGGACTGGGGCTGATGAAAGGAAATGTGGATGATGCAGTGCGCGAAGGTGCTCATGCATTGTTCTATCCCCACGGTCTGGGACACATGATGGGGCTGGATGTGCATGATATGGAAAATCTGGGCGAAGTGTGGGTAGGTTATGACGGTCAGCCCAAAAGCACACAGTTCGGGCGTAAGTCTCAACGCCTTGCTATTCCTTTGGAACTGGGCTTTGTACATACTGTTGAGCCGGGTATCTACTTCATTCCCGAATTGATTGACATGTGGAAAGAAGGAAAGAAATTCACTGACTTTATCAATTATGACAAAGTGGAAGAATATCGTGACTTCGGTGGTATCCGCAATGAAGAAGATTACCTTATTACAGAAACCGGTGCCCGCCGCTTAGGCAAGAAGATACCGTTGACTCCGGAAGAGGTGGAAGCGTTGCGATAGTATCAATTTAAGAATGAGTCTAATGAAAAAACTACTATTCTTATTGTGTCTTTTATCCTGGAGTGCATTGCATGCACAGAAGACGATTAATTGCCCTCCGTTTATAGCAAAGGCAACGGAAACCATTGAGATAGCCACTGTTCATTTATCAGATACGGCTACCGTGATTGATGTGGATGCAAAATTTATTCCAAAGAACTGGATACGCATTGCTCTTGCTACTTGTCTGGTTGCAGATAATGGTGAACGTTATCAGGTGCGGCAGGGAGTAGGCATAGAGTTGGGCCAGGAATTTTGGATGCCTGAGTCGGGTGAGGCTACTTTTTCTTTGATATTTCCACCTCTGCCGGCATCTGTAAAGTCATTTGATTTTGTGGAAGGTGAAGGTGAAAGAGACTTTAATCTTTTTGGTATCAGCCTGACCGGGAAGTTGCCCAAACTCCAATTGCCTAAAGACTTAGGGAAAGCCGGCAAAGCGACTGCTGTTGCTTTGCCGACGCCTGAAATCAAAGAGGGAACCGCTATCATCAGCGGGCGTATTCTGGATTATAAGCCTTCATTTCGCATGAAAGTCGAACTACATTCAGCTGATTTCTTATCTGCTTATGGACAAAAGAATACGGAGTTAAAGTTGGATGAAGCAGGAAATTTTCATACGGAAATGCCAGCTTCACATCCTTCTGTCGCCTATTTAAGTGTGGGTGGCTCTATTATTTCTTTTTTGTTGTCTCCAGGCGGTGAAACCAAGATTACTGTAAATCTTCGTGAGATGATGCGTGCTTCAAGTCGTTTGCAGAAAGATGCGAAACCTGAAGGGAAGAAGGTTTATTTTGAAGGTCTGAATGCCGGATTGAATACGGAGATGAATTCCGGATTGGAGATTCCACTTTGTTCTGTTGAGTTGAAAGACTTGTATGGCATGAATCCGGACCAGTACAAGGCATATTGTATGCAGAAGTATGAGGAAGCAGACAAGGTGATCCACGCTAATAAGAAGATAAGTAAGGCTTATGCGGAACTGTTGATGATATTGAATAAAGATGCTTTGTACGAGCTGTTAAGTGAATATAGTTATCGACTGCTGCAGGCTTATGCTCAGCAAAAAGGTGTGTCTGTGCGCGATGCAAGTAAAGAGTATCGTTCTCCTGAACCATCGAATGACTATTTCGATTTCCTAAGTGAACTTGGTTATATCAATTCGCCCAAGTCTGTGTATTGTTTTAATTATTCTTCCAGGGTAGTCAATGCCGGATATATAAGCTTGCCATCTGTAAAACATGGTGACATCTTTGATTATTTACTCAATTCCCCTAAAGTGGCCCCTGAAGATAAGGAGACGATGAAGAAATATCGCGATAATCCGTCATCGTATGATTCTTCGGTAATGAAAGAACTGAGGAATAGATATGATGCTCTTTTTCAGGAATTTGGTAGACAAGGAATGGAAGCTAACCGAAAAGCGGTTGAAGAACTGATTGGTAGCCAAGGTATCTATTATGATGTGCAGAAAGCCATGCAATGTGTTTCGAAGCTGGAAGATTTTACACCTTTATCTGAAGATGATTTTGCTGCGTTGCATGCAATTGAAAATTCCTATTTTCTGAACCGGTTGACCGCAATGAATACGGAACTGCTTCGGAGGATAGAAGAGAATAAGAGTAAACGTGGTTTCACGGTTCGTACTTTGGCTGCAAACGTTAAGGATGATGAACTGTTTGAAGCTATGGTCGCTCCGTTCAAAGGTAAAGTGGTGCTTGTTGATTTTTGGGCTACTTGGTGTGGTCCTTGTAAGATGGCAATGAAGATGATGAAGCCCATGAAAGAAGAATTGATTGATAAAGATAGCGTATATGTTTTTATTGCCGGTGAGAATTCTCCGGAAGCAACATGGAACAATATGATACCTGATATTCATGGTGAACATTATCGACTTACCAATGCACAATGGGCGGCTATCTGCAATAAATTTGAGGTTCGTGGTGTGCCTACCTATCTGGTACTCGACCGTGAAGGAAAACAAACGTATCGGTCGGTAGGTTTCCCGGGAACGGATGCGGTGAAGGGGGAATTACTGAAAGTATTAAATTCTTCCGCTGACTGATCATATACTCTTATAAACGAAAAAGGGCAGCCATGGCTGCCTTTTTTCGTTTATAATCTAATCGGTACATTACGGCAGCAATGATTCATTATTGCCGTTGCCGTCATCATTTACGGCTTTAATAAGAATTCCGTCTGTTGAATAATGTAAGTCCATATCTATATCCTGTGCAGATTCCACTTCTATGATGTAGATAACCTCTTTTTCCGTTCCTGCACGTTCAATGCGTTCCACTTCATTATCTTTTTTCCAGGTGGCGTATTCACTGCTCTCAAAGGAAGTCCTTACTGTTTGTGGAATGGCACTATATGGCATTTCTGTTTCCGTCATATACCACGAACCATCTGCCTTATACCAGGCTTCTGTTTTATATCCGTTGTCACTCTTGTTATTGAATTCAGCTTTGTAATATTGCTCTTGTGAGACGGTTTTTGTTTCCCAACTCAGGTTAGCGGTGTTAGAAAAACGACTATCGAATGCCGTGCGTACAGCTTCGGGAACTTTAGAGCTTGGGAGATCGTCGTCGTCATCACTACAGCTTTGTAGGCTTAACATCCCCATAACTAATAGGGCTAAATACATTTTCAATTTCATACTTACTTATTTTTTAGAGTTTTTGATTATTGTTGATTTTATTGCAAAGATGACGGGCAATTCTGGAAGAAATTGGGAATTTGCCTCCAAAAGTGGATAATAAATTCTATATTTGCGATTTTAACATTAAAAAGAGCAGATTGCTAATGAATTTATACTGATTATGGTACAGAAATTGGAAAAACACACCCGTATTGACGTAGCTGACGTGCTGCGTGGACTCGCCGTTATGGGCATCATCGTATTACACTCCATCGAACACTTTAATTTCTATTCATTTCCTGATGCAAGTACTCAAAGTGCATGGCTTAACTTCTCTGATAAAGCCATTTGGGACGGACTCTTTTTCATGTTCGGAGGAAAGGCTTACGCTGTGTTTGCTTTACTTTTTGGTTTTAGTTTCTTCATCCAGGATAATAACCAGCGTATGCGTGGCAATGATTTTCGTTTGCGTTTTTGCTGGCGATTGATCTTATTATTCATTCTTGGTAATATAAATGCAGCTTTTTTCACGGCCGAAGTATTGGTGCTCTATTCGTTAGTCGGATTCATCTTACCACTTACCTGCAGGCTGAAAGATAAATGGTTGTTTATTCTGGCATGTGTACTTCTGATACAACCATTACCACTTTATTATGTGATACGTGCCTGCATAGATCCTTCGTTTGTGACTCCTTCTATTCCGACGGGCAGTTACTGGGGAGCTGCCTTTCAAGTGCAGAGTCACGGCACTTTCCTCGAAACTCTGCGTGTGAATTTGTGGGAAGGGCAGATTGCCAGTCTTGCATGGGCTTGGGATCACGGACGTGTATTCCAGACTGCCGCTCTTTTCTTGTTCGGCTTACTGATAGGACGTCGGGGACTTTTTCTGAAGGAAAATCTGAAATTCTGGAATAAGGTACTTTGTGGCGCTCTTATCGCTTTCTTCCCCCTATATGGATTGGGCAATATGTTGCCGAGCTTCATCGTTAGTAAGTCTATTCTTACTCCTTTGTTACTAATCATAACTTCCTTGTCCAAATTTGCATTTATGCTGATATTGGTGTCGGGTGTTATCTTTGCTTTCTATCGGACAAACCTGCACGACTGGTTGATGAAGATTACTCCTTACGGTAAGATGAGCCTTACAAATTATATTACCCAGAGTATTATCGGTTCGTTGTTGTTCTATAATTGGGGGCTTGCACTTCACTCTCAGTTGGGTATAACAGCCAGCTTCCTGGTAGGAGTAGTGCTCTTCATCGTGCAGCTTGCTTTCTGCCGTTGGTGGATGAGCCGTCATGCACACGGTCCACTGGAATACTTGTGGAAACGGGCGACTTGGTTGAAATAAAAAAAATAGGTTCGGCAATAGAAATCTTTATTCATATTTTAAATATATATTTTTGAAGTATGCTATGATTTCTATTGCTTGTCTTTTTTTATTTTTTTTGTTGATTCAATCAGCTCATTGATATTGCTATCATTGCGGTGTAGATTAAAAATCTCATATTGTTCTTCTGCAATTTTTTTAGCATTCTCTGCTGAAATATGTCCTGAGTTTTGTAATACTTTTCGCCCGGTGAATGTGAGGAAGTTGTTTAGCTTTTCTTCCCAGTCAGACACCTACTCGTGAACGTACTCGATAGCCAATGGCAAGAATCATATTGAAATCGTAATGAAAAGGTTCTCTTGAAACCTCACGTTCGCCTTCTATTTGAACTATTCGGAATTTCCTAATAGTTGCTTCTTCATTTAATTCACCGTCAGCTATAATGTTTTTAATGTGCTCATTTATTGTAGCAGTTGATACCTGATATAAGTCGGCCAAGGCTTTTTGAGTCATCCAAATATTACCATCACTGAAGTATACATCTATTTTTGTATCTCCTTTTTCATTTTGGTAAATAAGGATTTTACCAATATTATTGTCTTTATCCATGTGCGTACTTTGATAGTAGCGCAAATATAGAGAATAATATTTGATATTGGTGAATTCAATAGTTCGTTAATTTCTGAATTAACAAATTAAAAGTAGGTCAAGTCCTGCAAATTCATTACAAGGGCAGAGAGCTTATACTAATATGGTACAGGAATTGGAAAAAAGCACTTGTATTTGTATGGATTGGGCAATATGTTGCTGGACTTCATTGCTAATAAGGCTATTCTTACTCCTTTCGGTAAGATGAGCCGTCATGCCCACGGTCCGCTGGAATACTTGTGGAAACGGGCGACTTGGTTGAAATAAAAAACTGAGGCAATAGAAAGCTTTATTCCTTATCTTTTCCGTCTTTTATTTATAATATGTCATCTAACTCTTTTTTCAATCCGGGATAATTACTGGGACGTGATAAATTTTTGTGTAAGATCTTCCCAGTGGGACTGATTAATATATATCGAGGAATATCATAAGTATCTGTACCATATATCAGTTTCTGTATGTCTTGTTGTAGCTCAGGGGATGCCCGTAGATGGAATCCGTCCAATTTGTATCGCTTAATACAGTTAAGCCAAGCTTTCTCTTGCTTCTCCTTATCAATAGATACATATACGGTGGCTATATTTTTATAGGTATTCAGTAACGTATCTACTTGTTCTTTATAACTGAATTCTCCTCTGCATGGCATACACCAGCTTGCCCATAAATCCAGATATAGAAACTTTCCTTTCAACTCCGGTAAACCTTTTAGTTGAGAAAGGGAGTCAATCTTCTCTTTGATAAATACAAAATTAGAAGAAGAGTTATCTGCAGAATTATCCTCTCCATTTATCTGTTTATTTATTATAGCAGTATATTCGCTATCTGGGAATTCCTTGTTGAAAAACTTTTTTAATTTGCTTAAATTCATTTCACCGGTATCGTACTTCAATTGCACCATGCATGCATTGCCCAGTAGAGCCGGTTGCATTTCTTTAGGAGTGTATAGATATGTCATGTAGGGCCCAAATGTGTCCGGGTCATATCCTTCAGGGCATCCTTTTTTTCTATAATAGAAGTCTACATATCTTGATATATACGTTATTCTTGCGGGATATCCAATTAGTTCATAAGAAATGGGGTGTGTTTTGAAAATACTATCTACCTGGTTTGTTATTAGGATACTATCATTAGAAGAGATTACTTTTTTCTTCTGATCTTTTGATATTATGTAACGAAGCAGTCCGGTGATGTCCGAGTTAAATAACATGCTTATCTCTGTTTTAAGAACATTCGAAAATTCTGTTGTTGTCTTTGTTTGGGTCGGTAGGTTTTCTATGGCTTTTATGTGGGCAGAAATTCCCCTTCTCTCATCTATAGTAGGAAGTATAGTGGGTAGTTCTCTTTTGTCTTCAATATATTCAGTGATTACATTTTGCATTTTTATATAATTCTCCAGGTCCGGATATTTTTGGAAATTGTCGTATAGATATTGTTGTCCGGCTTGATTGCTTCCTTGAAAAACAATATTGCCTTCACTCAAGTGCACTTGTATGGAATCATTGGGGAATAGAAGGATATTGTATGATTGCTGATATTGAGGAAACTGGCAATATAGAAACATATAGGATGAAACTTCTGTCTCATAAATCGAAGTTTTTGTGCTATTTACTATTAACCTTTTTGCCGGGATCTTCTCATTGTATCCTCCGTCTATTGGCTTGTAAATGAATATTTCACAATCTTTGTCCGATGTGAATGTGAGGATGATCTTTTGTCCGTAGATGCTTGTGACAGATAAAAGACTGAATAGTAGAGAAAGAAGTTTATGTTTCATGCTCTTGTTCTTATTTTGTTGTGATTTACAAAGTTACTGAAAAGTTTTTGATGCTATTTGTGTAGAGCTATGTTATTGGTCATGTTTTGTATATTTCGGATAGGTTAATCACTTTTATTCCTTTCCATGTCATAGCGAGGGCTCATTATAGGTATTTTTCCCACAGATAGCGGAGCGGACTGAGTAGACGTGCAGTTACGCTCCGTTCGTCTGTCATGACCTCTGCTGTGCCGGAAAGCTCTCCTTTAAAGTCCAACTGCTTGCCATATGAGGTGCATAAGTTTTGTGGCAGACCTACCGTGACAGTATACATATTGTCCTCGCTTGCTAATAGTGAAACAGACAGCACTTCCCCGGTGAGGAAGCCGAATTCCATGTATGGATACCCTGTCACACTGATATTCACTCTTTGTCCGGGGCATACTTTGCCTGATCCACTGACGGGTAATTTTATTTTTCCTATAATGTCACCGGGAGTAGAGGCTACAATAGAGAACACTTTATCTCCCGCATTGACATTCTGGTTCTTCTGCCAGATATTATTGTAAGATAATATGCCACTGGCAGGACTGGTAAAGAGATACCCCAACTCCCAATCGCTGATGCTTACCTGTAAATCATTGAGGGCTGATTTTAATGAAGTGCTTATTGTATTGGCTTCCCGATTACGTTCCATACGGATTTCTACAATATTCTGTTGTAATTGCGCCTCTTGTATTCTGGCAGATGAAAGTGAAGTCATTAGTTGCTCTCGCCCTTGCCTGCGATTCAGATAGGTTTGTTGTGCTTCTTCATAATCAGCTTTCGATATTAATCCTTTGTCGAAGAGTTTCTTTTCCCGGCTATGGGTAGCGGAAGCTATCTGTACCTGCTCTTCATCAAGTTCTGCTTGTTTATTCAGATGCCGGATGTACTTCTGATACTCTTGCAGTTCTTTGCAGGCGGCCTGCTCTTTCTGGGCGTAGAGGTCTATCGACAGAAAATTACGATAATCTGTCAAGCATTTGATGAAAGAGGCATAAGCATTCTGAATGTTTCCGAGTTCCGGTTTCTCTGGAAACACGGTTTGGCAGATGCAACTATCCGTCAGTATGAAAGAAGTAATCCTTTCTTTCAGTTCCAATACATGGACAGTGATGGCGGGATTCTCCAGTACAGCTATGATATCTCCTGCTTTTATGGTTTCACGGTCTTTTCGATATACCTCCTGAATTTTTCCACTTCCTCTTGCCACGATCCATACGGGTGGATGCTCTGTAGTAATGGTGATTTCTGCACTTACGATATCCGGATATTTGAAGAAGCAGCCCCCGATGAAGAGCAATGTCAGCACCCCGAAGAATACTGTTATTCCCCATCTGACTAATGCGTGTGGCGGGCGTGTCAATATCTCCTGTACCTCCTCACACCTTAATTCTATGTCTTTCTCTTCTTTCTTCTTCATAACTCTCCATTCTCAACTTTCCACTTCTCAAAGTTCCAGTTGATTCTTTACCAACCTGTAATATCTTCCTTCCAAAGCTATCAGTTCCTCATGTGTTCCGGTTTCTGCTATTCTTCCTTGTTCTATTACAATAATTTGGTTTGCATTTCTCACTGTACTCAACCGATGCGCCACTACTACGGATGTTCTGCCTTTGAAGAATGTTTCCAAGTTATTCATTATGGTGCGTTCATTATTGGCATCCAGTGCATTGGTTGCTTCATCAAAGAAGATGAATTCCGGGTCTTTATATACGGCGCGGGCTATGAGAATACGCTGTTTCTGTCCTTGGCTCAATCCATGACCTTCTTGTCCTATCTTGGTATTGTACCCCAAGGGTAATTCCTCGATAAAGCTATGTATATTTGCTACTTCAGCGGCATGGCGCAATCGCTGCTTATCGATATGCTCTACTCCCGGAGCTATATTTCCGGCTATGCTGTCGGAGAAGATAAAGCCGTCTTGCATAACTACACCGCACCGCTTGTGCCATTCGCGGATACTGTAATTCTCCAGTGGAGTATCCCCGATAAAGATATCGCCGCTTGCGGGCGGGTAGAATCCTAACAGTAATTTAACGAGTGTTGTTTTTCCGCTTCCGCTCATACCTACGATGGCCGTCTGTTTACCCGGTGGAATCACCAGGCTTACATTGTCCAACGTAGGGTACTCGCTGAGCGGGTCATATTTGAAGTTAAGGTTTTGGAGTCTTATTTCTTTTCCTTCCGGAATATCCCGTATCAGTTCGCGTGTGGGATCTTCTTCATCTGGTTTGTCACGCACTTCGCTGAGGCGATTCATACTAAGGCGTGCATCCTGCATATCGCGTGCAAAGGCGATGAGCTCGTCTACCGGACTGTTCAGTTGTCCGATAATGTATTGTACGGAGAGCATCATACCCAGCGTCATTTCTCCTTTCACCACCAAGCTTGCTACAAGTGCGGTTATCAAAAGGTTTTTGCTTTGATTTATCAGTACTGCTCCCGAGTCCTGATATTGGCGCAGGGCAAGGTTCTTAATGTTTACCCTGAATAGTTTAGCTTGTATCCGTTCCCATTCCCAGCGTTTTTGCTGTTCGCAGGCGCTGAGCTTTATTTCCTGCATGCCGTTTACCAGTTGTACTACTGTACTTTGATTGGCACTTTGTTGTGCAAAACGTTTATGATCCAGTTCTGCACGTTTCTTCATAAATAGCCAGACGTATGCCACGTACAAGGCACTTCCACACATGAAAATGAGAAATATCATACCGCTGTACACCAGCAATACAATGCCGAAGATTATGATATTGAACACGGAGAAGATAACGCTGAGGCTACTTCCTGTCAGAAAGTCTTGTATGCGCTTGTGGTCGTTAATGCGTTGCAGGATGTCTCCTGTCATTTTACTGTCAAAGTAGTTGATGGGCATCTTCATCAGTTTGATGAGGAAGTCTGATATGAGGGCAATGTTAATGCGAGTACCCAGATGTAGCAGTATCCATCCCCGTATGAACTCTACGGCACTGCTGCTGAAAGACAGCATCAACTGAGCTATCAGTACCAGATAGATAAAACCAAGATTCTGGTTATTGATACCGAAGTCTACTACCGATTGTGTGAGGAAAGGTAACATGAGCTGTATCATGCTGCCCAGTAGTAAACCTAAGAATAACTGCCCTACCAAGTTCCGGTACGGACGGAGATACGAATACAAGAATCCAAATCCTCTGCGGCTCACTTTGTCCTCCTCGTCTTCCATCTCGTAAAAAATCGGAGAGGGTTCCAGCAATAACGCTACTCCTGTGTCTTCTCCGTCCTTTTGCGAACTTAACCAGCAATTGCAGAATTCTTCTTTGGTATATTTCAGCTTTCCTGCGCTGGGGTCGGCAACCCAAACTTGCTTGTCGGTGAGTTTATATACTACGACAAAGTGTTGCTGGTTCCAGTGTATGATGCAGGGAAGGGGAGCTTCTTTCAGTTTTTCATAACCCACTTGTACGCAAATGCTGCGAAAACCAATCTTTTCTGCCGCTTCGCTGATGCCAAGCATGGATACCCCTTCACGGGTGATAAATGATTTTTCCCTTAACCCTTCCAGTGAATAACGTTTGCCATAGAAGGCGGTTACCATGCGGAGGCAGGTGGGGCCACAGTCCATGACATCGTGCTGGATGTAGTGAGGGAAACGCTTCATTGTTTTGTTAAACTGTCTAAAGTTTGCATCAGTTGTTCATCGTGCAAATCTTTTGCAATAATTCTGCAATTATGGTCTAATAGAAAATTCCTCGGAATCCTTTCTATTCCCAGTATTTCTACGGCTTCTATCTTTTTACGTTGCTCATCTGAGCCGATTACATGAATGAATTCTTGCGTCTTGTCTTGCTCAATCGCTTTCCTCCATTCGCTATGATTGGTATCTATAGAAACAGCATATATTATTAGGCTTTTCTGATACTTCTTTAATGCAATTTTTAAGTATGGTATTTGTGCTCTGCATGGTTTACACCAACTGGCCCATATGTCTAAAAAGATATATTTGCTTTTTAGATCGGATAGAGAAATTGGATTTCCGTTTGTATCTCGTAATTTTAAAGATAATTTGCTCCCAATCTGGGTGTTTACCTTGCTTCGCTCATAAATTCTTCTTTGCGCAAATATTTCGTTTAAGCGTTGTCTGGTCTTTTGTGTACGTTCGCTCAATACTGGAGAGGTGCTGTTTGTGGTTATACCAATTGGGTAATCAGGAAATTTCAGTGTTACATATTTTTTTAGAACTTGCAGACTATCATTGCCTATAGAGTCTTTAAAAAACATTTGTAACATTGCTAAACTTTGGCTTGCGATTTGAGGATACGGACTTTCATGCAGGGATTTATTATAGTAATCCATTAAGATGTGACTGTAATAAGGTATGCTGTCTTTGGAAGTTTCTCTTCTTTTCATCCAGTAAAAACTGTCGTATAGCGAACTTTCAGTAACGATATTGTGATAGTCGCCTTTTAAGGCTTTTTTCCAAGCTGTTTTTCGGTCTTTAGCTGATATATATAATTCAACAGTGTCTTTAGGCTGTGCATTGATATATAATCGTGTTGGCCCGTTTTTGGAGAAGCCGAGATTAAAGTATATTGCATAAGGTGCAAAGCCTTGAAGAGTCACTGTTTTCTGTCCTTTTTCAATTTTAGCAGAGTCCCAAAATATCTGTTCAGAGCCAGAAATCCAATTACAGAATGACCAAAGATAAACTGTTTGTTCTTCTTCTGTTACGTCTTTGTCTAATTGCAAAATAATTGTTATATTCTTGTTCTGTTCCTTCTCTGTAGGGGGAAGGAAAAACATGGATAAACTTATAAATGAAAGGAGAAATGGCAATATTTTCATAGTTCTAACTAATTAGATCAGGAGTTCTTATTACAAGAACTCCTGATAATGATTCCACTTTAAGCCTTTATTAATTCTTCGCAGATGGCGGATTCGCCAAAAGCTGTTTCAGCACCGGCTTGGGCTTTATCCATATCGACGTTTTCAAAGTAGACTTCTTGATCGTCAAAATCACTGGATGAGTAGCAGTAAATTGTGCCACCGGCAATCGCATTCATTTGGGTCTTACTCATCTTGAATGCTTCAAAATTCTCAAAATTCTTCATGCTTTTAAAGAATTAAGGTCAATAATAATGTTAGCAGTGGGAAGCTTTAAGTATCACCCTATTGACTTCTGTTTTGCAAAACAATACCTTTATGTCAATACATATTTCAACTCTTTTAATTGATAGAATTCCGGTACGTAATATCCGTCAATAATTATAGAAGGCGTTTGACTGATATGTTGTTGCGAACAATAGATTTGTTGTTGTTTCCATATCCTTTGTTCTTCTGCAGTAATAGCATATTTATCGATTTCTTTTATCTTATGATTTTTGTACCATTCTTCCAATGCTGTTATCGCTTTCTCCCATCCGTCTGTACGGTAAGTTGCGATAATAGTTTTGGCTACTTTCTCTCCAATACCGTCTTTGGGAAAAGTTAGGAGTACCAATGATATAGAAACATTGGAGGCAATTTCTTTGATGTGCGAATGTATTCTGGCGCAATTCTTGCAGTTGGGATTAGTTACAATCATTAACTGTGTTGTGCTCGAAATCTGGTTATGCAATGCTATTTCTTTATTGACCATTGCTCCAATCTGAGTTTCTGCAAACAATAGCTTCTGAAAGATATCAGGATTCAATAGTTTTGAAAATTGTACTTTTAACTGCTTCTCTTCTTCTTTTACCTTTAATAGGGCTCTGACTTGTAACCACCCGACTAAACAAATACAGGCGATTGCTATAAAAGAGAGCATGGTAGAGAGTGAAAATTCCCTATTGAATTGTCCTTGTAGAATATACAGTGTTATGCAACTGCTCCATACAGTTAGATTAATAAACATGCAGAGCATACATCCTTTGCGAATAATGAATAGCTGATAGATTACAGAATAGAATGTAAATCCTATTGCGATAATATTACATATTGCGCTAATGCCGTAAAATTCATACGGACAGATAAGGGCGAATAACAATAAAACATTGAAGTAGAGTAACGATAACTCTCCCAACCCCATTCCTATAATATGCGAACCTTTGGAATGTAGAACTTCATTGCAATCAATCGTTTTGCCAATATGACAGAAACGATGCAAGAACCTACTGTTGACAGTTTCTTTATATAGTATCGCGGAAGATACAAGAACCCCTGTGCATAATGTAAGCAAATAGAGGGATATTCCTGTTGAGTAATTACGCTTTGCGCTGTATAGCATCAGTATAATGGCGATGATACCGGCTAACAATAGTTGGTATTGTTGAATCCACATCGCTATATCTTTCAGCTTGTAGTTCTTCTCCTGAGTAGTACTTTCCGTTACTTCTCCCACTAATACACTGCCTGTCCATTTCTGTAAGAACTGCTGTTTGCTTACTCTCAGGCGTTGGCTGTGGGATAGGGTGATATGCGTTTCTTCTATTTTTTCAATCAGACAAAAGGGGAAATCATTATCATTCATGATGACAATACATGGAGCTTCCAATTCATCAAGATATTCTTTGGGAAGTTGATATGCCGCATTGTTGATGTGGAGTGAGTCCAATGCATCGCTGATGCCTCGCATACTGTTGCCTAACGGTGTGTCGAGCAAACAGTATACGGTCGTCTTGCTCACTTTTACGTGCAATGCATGTAAATAGTGGTAGAGTACTTTACTAGTGTTATCAACTCCCAACATAAGTCTCTCTTTTATTTAATTTTTAAAACATAAATTCCCCTTCTAAAGAAATGGTATCTGAAACAATTTCTATATAGTATGTTCCTGAATCTTGCAAGGTCATATCAATAGAGATTGTCATCGGACTCATATATTCTTGCGAATAAACAGTTTCACCGTTAGATTCTTTAAGAATTCTGATAGTAACTGTCGGTATCATCTCCTCAAAAGATATGGATATTACTTTATTATATAAGTATGCATGCGCGGGTTGTATAATAATGCTGCGCGTTTTAGGAGCAGTTTCTGGATCTACATTGTTATCTTCTTTTATATCTCCATAAAGACTAATTTCCATGCCTTTAATAAACTCTTGGGAATATGCGGAAGTTCCCCAAGCAAGAAATGCGATTAAAAGGAATAATAGCTTTTTCATATTTTTCGTTTATTAGATATTGTTTACTGCAAATATAGCGGACTTTTATACTGATAGAGTGTATCAAAAGTGTATCATTTCGCTTTATATGATGCATTTTACGCTTATATTCCCTTTAAGAGTGTGTGATTTAATAGTTTTTAAGAAACTCTTTTAGCTTATTTGTACCCGACGGGCAGCCTGCCTTTTTTTAGGATTTCTTTTTCTTTTCTGTAGATTGTGTTTCTCGTTTGTTTTATTATATATTCTAAGTGGGTAACTGGAAAATCAGTCAAAAGCAGACAGCATAAGTGTACTTCTTCTTTTTCCAATTCACATTGAATTCTCAGTCGGGTAATGGCTTTATCCCAACGTATGTCGGTTTCAACAATGAAACGCTGCCAGTCGTTATCGTTCAACTGTTCTTCTGATTTATCGTATTTTTTGTAAGAGTTAATAATTCTTTCTATTTTAGAGTAAACCTCTGAATGCTCAAGAGTTTCTTTTGCCAACGCACTTCGTTTTCTCGCTAAAGTATCAAGTTCTTGTTGTAGCTCCTTCTTTTTCTCTTCATTGATATGGTGTTGATTAATATCCTTTTGTTGAGAAACTATTTCAGCTTCTTTTTGGGTGAGTTCGTTTTTAAGTTGTATGTACTTCTGCTGCAAGTCTTGTTTCTCTTTTTCTAAAAGAAATTGTTCTTGCTCAATGTGGTGCGCCTTTTGTTGGCTTCTTCTTAATACGGCATAGATAATTCCGATGATACAGATGAGCAGAACACTGACTATTATTAAAATATGCAGCTTCTTGTTTTGGTACCCTAAGTTGTTGATATATTGCTGTTTTACTACCTCTTTTTCTGCAATGAGAATGTCGTTGCTTTGTTTTGCTAAATGCAGACTATCCAGGTAGAGCGTATGCTTCTTTGTAAATTCCAGTGATTTGTCTAAATCTCCTTGCACTTTGGCTATCTCTGCCAAACGCATATAGGCACTGGCTTGGGTGCCATATCCTGTGCTCGATAGGCTTTTATTGATATATAAAGTTGCGGAATCATATAGCCCGGCTTTAAAATAAGCATCGCCTAAAAGTAGAAAGGCTCTGTAATGCTGCGCCGTATCGTTTCGCAACGATATGTTTAGCTTGGCGTAATGAACCGCTTTTTTGTTTAATTCCATACTATTGTATAATGAGCTGAGTGCAGCAGCTATATCTGCCTGTAACTGCTTATAATTGGGCGTATTTGTCATATCAAATGCCTTCAATAATTTTTCTTCCGCTCTGGGATAATATGGTATTCCTTGTTTTATATTTATCTTTCCTTGGAATGACAGTGCATCTGCCCAAAGGCTTGTGTCATTTTGCTGTATTGCCAGTTGCTCGGTTAACCGATAGATGGAGTCAGCTTGCTCTAATAGGTCTTGCAGGTAATACAGGTAGCCCGCATGATTGCATATTAATCCTTGTAGTTTTGGGTTTCCGGCTTTTTTTGCAAGTGAAATGGCAGTCAGATATTCTTGAACTGCTTCTCCGCACAGATTTGCATCTCTATATATACATCCTTTGTAATAATACGCTTTCGCCTGCATCTGTACATCTCCAATAGAATCATAATACTGCACAGCGATCCGTATCAGTGAATCATTAGTTTGTACAATATAGTTTTTGTCTCTGGCTTGTGTCAGTAGCAGAGCATAGTAAGCGCGATCCGCCTGTACTGTCAGTTGTTGAGATTCTATGCTTTCCAGAATATGCAATGCACTGTCTGGATATTCTTCCATTAACGAATCTGCTTGTACTAACAGTATATTGTGATTGTGCTGTCGTGTACATGAGTTTAGTAAAAGAAAACTTATTAGCCATATTGTAGCATAAATGCCCTGCTTCATTTTAATGGGTATTTGGTTAGTAGTATACAAAGGTATCTCTTTTGAGAAATATTACCAAGGCAACTGTATGTTTTTTGAGTTCTCTTTCTTCTTATCTTTCTCAATACGTTGAGAATCTTTTCTCACTTAATTAAGAGTTTATTCTCATCATATTGAGAAGAAACTCTCACCATATTGAGAAAAGATTCTCTATGAAGGGAGAATACCTTCTTTATAAAGCTTCTATTTGCTTCTTATCTGTTATCCGAGGATACTAATAAATACTTCAATTCGGCCAATTGATAAACGCTTGGCATATAGTGCCCGTTGACAATAACTGCTGGTGTATGGCTGATATTATTTCGCTCACAATATTCTTGTTGCTGTCTCCAAAGTAGCTGTGCAACGTCATTGATGTAGTATTTCTCTACACCCGGTATTTCCTGAATCTCGAACCATTCCTCCAGTAAATAAGTTGCCTTTTCCCAACCTTCGGAGAGATAGGCGGAGAGAATTGTTTGTGCAATATGTGCTCCCAGACGATCATTGGTGTATATGACTAATGAGATGGATATATCCGCTGAGATCTCCCGAATGTGGTGGTGCACTTTGGCGCATGCCTTGCAGTTGGGATTTACAACTATCATCAGTCTGTCTTTTGTATGATCGGCAGAATTGTGTAAAGCTATATCTGGATGAATCATCGTTCTGACTTTAGGTTTTAACGCCAGTAGCTTCTGGAAAGTGATTGGATTGAGTAGACCGGATAGCTTAACCTTCATGAAGTGCTTCTCCTTGTCTGAAGAAACAAGTGCTTTTGCCTGTATCCAGAATATCAGGCAGATAACGCTGACGGCAACCATGGAAAGGAGAATCCGGATGGAAAATCTCCATTTAAAGTTATTCCGTATGATATAAAGCGATGCTGCTGTCAGCCAGACCGAGAAGGTGGTGAGCATACAAAACAGGCAGGCTTTGTGAATAAAGAATATCTGATATATAATAGAGTATAGCGTAAATGCAATTGCTATGAAAACAGACAGGGCGGCCAAAAAATGAAACTCTTCGGGACAGACGGCTGTGAAGAAGAACATAGTGGTGAAATACATCCACGATAGCTCTCCAATTCCTATTCCTGCAATACTTGCACCCTTGGATTTGAGTACTTCATTGCAATCTATAACTTTACCTATATGGCAGAAACGGTGTAGAAAATGATGGTCTACCATTTCTTTGTATAGGATTATAGTAGAAATGAGAATACCGCAAGTTAATGCAGAGAGATAGAGTGGTAATCCGGGGGGGATAATTTCTGCTCCAGATTGAAGAAAAAACTAAGAGGACAGATATGATCCCGGCAATTAGTATTCTGTGTTGCCGACACATATAATTAATATTTTTGATCAGGCAATGAGATTCACAGATGGTTTCCCGAGTGGTTTCACCCAACAGGACAACTCCTGTCCATTGGTGAATAAATAATTTTCTACTTATGGGCATGTGGCTGACTTCGGAAGTAGTGATAATGAGCCGATCCTGTTCTATCTTTTCAACAAGACAGAATATAGAATGGCTTGTTTCCAATTGGGTAATGAACGGGCCGTGCAGCTTCTCCAGATATTGGGGTTGAAGTTGGTAAACTACGTTCTTTACATGAAGTGCATCTAAAGCGTCACTAATACCTTGCATGGTGTTGCCCAACGGATTGTCGAGCAGACGGCATATAGTAGTCCTGCTCACTTTTACGGTCAATGACCGTAAAAAGTGATGGACTACTTCACTGGTGGCATAATCATCTCCCAGCATAGGCTGAATTTATAGTTAAAGTTTAGGTTAGGTTCTTTGTTAAAGAGTAAAGTATCCGCTTAAGCGAATTTCATCTGATACAATCTCTATCTGATATTCTCCGGAATTTTCTGCACTTACATTGATTGTGATAAGTGTAGGCATGGAATAAATCTCAGAATAAACGACTGCTCCTGTAGAAACATTTGTAATGGTAATACTTGCAGAAGGCAAATCCTTGTTGAAAACTACAGTGACTATATCACTATTAACATAGGCACTGGCGGGTTGGATGATGATGCTCCGAGTAATCGGACCACCTTCTATAGGCCCTGATGGATCCAAGGGGATTTCCCTTTCATCATCACCAGTAAATGAAAAACGATCCTGGGCTTGCAATGAAGTACTGCCCAATACTACAGTTAACACGAAAAATACAAATAATAACTTTTTCATAAGATATACTTTTAAATTGTTATGACGGTGGCAAATTTAGAGAGAATTTATCCAATGAAAGTGTATAAAAAGTGTAGAAATGTAGTAGAAGCTATCATATTTAGGCGACTTGGTTCATTATTCAATGATAAGTGTATCCAAAATATCACGAAGTGAAGTCGATTTATCAAAGCATTTCATTTTTTGTTCCAATATTCGCTTGGTCTTTTTATATATGGCATCTCTACTACATTCCATTATATATCTAAAATGGCTGGTAGGCATGTCGGTTAAATAGAGACAGCATAGATATATTTCGTCCAAGGATAAAGGATATTTGCTTGCCAGCCGTATCGTTATGTTGTTCCATCGTATGTCGGTTTCTGCAATGAGTTGTTTCCAGTCTTCTTCATCGAAATGTTCAGTGGATTTATCTGTTTTTTATAGGATTGGATAACCTGTTTCATTTTAGCATAGACTTCAGAGTACTCATAGGCTTCCTTGAGTAATGCTTGTCGTTCCGTGTTCAAGGAATGGAGCTCCTTCTGTAAAATGGCTTTTTCTTTTTGGCTATAATTATGTTGCTCTAATTCTTTTTGTAAAGAGTTTATTTTTTCTTGTATTTTTTCCATAGGATGAAGAATACCGACAAGAGAGTTGCTATTGTTGTAATCGTATAGTAAGAGAATTTTCCCAGATTCTTTTTATATTCTGATTGTTTACGTTGTATCAGTATATTCTTTTCTGTTGTGACGATTGCTGTACTCTGTTGTTTTTGCTGAGCACTGTCCAGATAAGCGGAATATTTCCTTTCCATTTCGAGCGCTTTTTCCAGTAAGCCTTGTTTCTGAGCTATATCGGCTAAGCGCATATAGATGCCTGCTTTGGTAGAATGATCTTTGCTGTATAGCCCTTTGTTTAGATAGATTAAAGCCGAGTCATATTGAGCTGTCTTATAATAAGCATCTCCCAAGACAAGACAGGCCCTATACTGCATATTTATATTTTCCTGATTATTGACGCTTAGTTTTGCATATTCAACAGCTTTTTCTCCCATATTCATGCGTCCGTACAATAGACTTAAGGAATAAGTCGTTTTAGCTATCAGACTTTTTAATGTACTGTGGCGTGAAATCTCAAATGCATGTAATAGTATTTGCTCTGCTTCTTTATATTTCCCTTCTCTGATATTGATCATACCTCGTTGAGATAATACTTCTACATGTAAGTGGAAGTTTTTTTGTTTAATGGCAAGGTCTTCTGTTATTTGATAAATGGAGTCGGCTTGTTCATTCAGACGTTGCTGGTAATATAGATTTGCAATATTATTGTATATATGCCCGGCTAAGTTGTAGTCAGGAATCTTTTTGGCATAGGATATGGCTGTGAAAAAGCAACTTAAGGCATTTGGATAGTCTTCTTTGTCCCTCCAAATGCATCCTAAATAATAATGTGCCCTTGCCTGCATAGCCGTATTTTTAGTAGAATCATAATATTGCACTGCAATGCGTATCAGAGAATCCTCAGTTTGCAGAATGAAATTCTTGTCTTTGACTTGTGTCAATAATAGTGCATAATATGCACGGTCGGCTGCTGAATGAAATTCTTTCGACTGAATGCTTTGCAAAAAGCGTAAAGCGCTGTCTGGAAGCTTTTGTATGAGAGAATCGGCTTGTACAAGTTGGGCGTTCGGGCTGGAACGAGTACAAGCCGCTAATATACAAGATGCAAGTAATAACATAGCTAAGACAGTGGTTTTCATTGATTTATCATTTGTTGTTGCAGCCTGCAAAAGTACCCGTTTCTGGTGATAAAACAATGTAATGTAGGTGTGGAAAATAAACAACCCCTATTCCTGAAAATAAATCAGAAATAGGGGCTTATTAATTTTAGGTGTATTTTTTATCAGGTATGTAGTTCCAATACAAAACGGCACCCCTTGGTATAACTGCTGTCCAGCGTCAGGCTACCATTCATTTTAGTAGCAATTAGAGAACAGATAGGTAGTCCCAAACCGTCACCTTCTGTAAGGTCTTTCACTTTGGTGAAAGGCTTGAATAGGTCTGCTTGTTCTTCTTCGGCAATGCCGGTTCCTGTGTCGCTTATGATGAACTGATGAGTGTGTGCTCCACGTTTTTTGAAGTCCAACCAGATTTTACCACCTTCGGGAGTAAACTCGGCGGCATTGTTCAGCAAGTGGAGAAGAATGCGTTCAAGTTGTTCTGGATTCGTTTTTACACTGAGCTTCGGTGCATTGACGGCAGTAGTTATGTCTGGTTTCAAGCCGCTTTTAATCTTATCCATAACACTTTCGCAGAAAGTATTGATGTTGATTTCACGCATTTCGTAAGCCTCTGATAAGGTATTTTCCAAGTCAGACAGCTCTTGAATGTGTTCTGCAAAACCCTTCAGGGCACGAACGCCCGGTTGCGTTCCATCCAGAGTATTCAGGGTTGGCTCCATTTGTGCTGAGATATTCTGGATAAACTGGGTTTTCAGTTCATTGTGCTCGTTCGCAATCTGGATGGCTTTCTTTTGCTTCCGGGTAAGGAGAACGAAACGCAGCAATATGATGCCGGCCAGTACTAATACAGCAGCAAGGAGTCCGGCGAGGATGCAAAGACCAATGATGATGTACTGCTTGGCGGAGAGAGAGCTGTCTTTCTCTTCGATAGTTTGCAGGCTCTCGTCATACTTCCGTTTCAGAACATTCAGTTCATCCTGGGCGGTAAGTGCTTTTACAGAATCCGTCCAAAGAATGTACTTGTCGTAAGTGCGGGCCACCAGTCCGGCATTATTTGCTTTGCGGGCAATGTCGATCAATGTCTTATAAGACTCGTCTACTTTAGCGTAGTTTTTCTGTTCCTTATATTGACCGATCAGGCGGTTGATATAGGCATCTCCTTGCGAATTCATGCCGAAAGTATAATAATAATTGGCCTGAGTATAGAGCAAATCATTATTGAGAGAGTCATTTTTGGCTGCTTTAGCAGTTTCCTCCAGCTTGGTCAGTTGCTCTTTGGCTCGAGCAGGGTTCTTAAGGTTGATGTACATTTGCAGGCGCTCCTTATTGATACGGAAGCGCAGATCCGGCATAGCCTTGCCACTTTTCTGTTCGCCTCCTGTAACCAATAGTTCCGCACCGCGCAACAGCTCGAAAGCTTCCTTATAATAGTTTTCCCGATGATAGAGGGCGCTGGCGTTAACACCGCACTCTACAGCCTTGTCATACTTTTCTTGTGAGGAGAAAGCATTGTAAGCTTGCAGGAAAAGGTAACGGGCTTTAATATATTCTTTTTGTTTCAGGTTAGTTTGCGCCTGTTGCATTAGCTCATCGGCGCGGCTGGTGCTTTGCGCGAAAGTCACTGTGCTTAAACACAATACGAGAGATAGAATGAAAGTAAATTGTTTTATGAGCATAACTATTTATATGAATTTGCAAGCAAAAGTAAAATAATCTTTTAGTATTTGAAACTACTTCCGCCTAAAAATTCACGTAATAATGAGGTAAACGGTATTTCTTTGTCTTGTATGGGTGTAAAATATTTGATGAACTTCAACAAACGGTATGCTTCGGCATACTCAGGGCAGTTGCGAGGCACACTGGTCAATATGGGTTCGGCATGGCAGCGCAGTACGGCAAATTCAAACAACAGTGCGGAGTTGAACATCACATCAGCATTTTCCTGATAAGGGAATATCCATTTGTCTTCTCCGGCTCGTACACTGGGCCAGCGGGAAATGGTTTCCCGTGCCGAGTAGCCGCGGTAGTTGAAGTCTCGGATAATACGGCGCAACAAACGGTTGTCCGTAGTGGGAATCCAGTTATGGTCGTCCAGGGAAATAGTAGTCAGGGCGGACACATAGATTTTGTATTTATTCTCTGCCGGTATTTGCGGGGTAAGTTCAGGATTCAGTGCATGAATACCTTCCAGAATAAGGATGGTATGCTCGTCTATCCGTAACTTGTCACCTTTATATTCACGCTGCCCGGTGGTGAAGTTGAAACTCGGCAAGTCTATTTCTTCACCTCTTAACAGAGCTTTCAGGTCTTCCTCAAACTTTTTGAGATCGAGTGCGTAAAGTGATTCGTAATCATAATCGCCATTCGCATCTCTTGGGGTATCTTCCCGGTTCACAAAGTAATTATCCAGAGCTATAGGATATGGGCGAAGTCCGTTCGTCATAAGCTGTACGGAAAGACGTTTGCTGAAAGTGGTCTTACCCGAAGAAGAGGGACCGGAGATAAGTACCAGTTTCACACGGTTACCATTTTCACCACGGTGATAAATATCATCGGTAATCTGGGCTATCTTTTTTTCTTGCAGTGCTTCGGCTACGTTGATCAGGTCGGTGGCATGCCCCTGTTCACAGGTAAGATTGAAATCTCCTACATTGCCCAACCCCATGATGTAGTTCCAACGGAGATGTTCTTTGAAGACATCGAGCATTTTTTCTTGCTTGACAACTTCTTCCAAAACATTAGGATTTGCTTTGTTGGGTATGCGTAGTAATAAGCCATCGTAGTATTTTACAATATCGAACAGCCAGATAAAACCGGTACTGGGTAACAGGTTGCCATAATAATAGTCGATGGTGTCGCCTAACGAGTAATAATAGGTATAGATAGAACCTGAGGTTTCCAGTAGTTTCACTTTGTCCGTCATTCCCCGTTCATTGAAGATGCGTACTGCTTCGGTGGTATGACATTCTGTGCGGCGGTATGTGATATTTTCATCTATGATTTCCTGCATACGCTTTTTAATGGCGGATACATCTTCCAAGGTAATCGGGCGTCCGATGCGGAGATTGCAAAAATATCCTTTGGAGATAGGATGTTCCACAAAAAGTTTGCCTTCGGGGAACAGTTCGCTGACAGCTTTATAAAGTACGAAACAAAGGCTGCGTACGTATGTCCGCAAGCCGGATGAATCGCGTATATCGAGGAATTCTACATCTTTATTATTATATACCCGGAAATTCAATCCTTCGGACCGGTTATTAACTTTCGCACTGACAACCTGATAGGGAAAATTAAGATTAAAACCGTAATAAATATCCAAAAGTGAACTCCCGATGGGGAATTCTTTAGAAATATTATTATTTTTGCAACAAATTTGTAACATGTGTTTCATAACGTCTCCTTTTTAGGTGATTAATACGTTAAATATAGATATAATAACAGATGTGGCATAAAACCTTCTAATTAATTAAAGATGGAATATTCTTTTTATGATTTTTTAAAGCTGCTTGGCTCACTGGCATTATTCCTGTACGGAATGAAGATAATGAGTGAAGGACTTCAAAAGTTTGCCGGTGACAGGCTCCGGAAAATTCTAACGGCAATGACTACCAACCGGGTAACCGGGGTACTGACGGGTGTGCTGATCACAGCACTGATTCAATCCTCTTCTGCAACTACCGTTATGGTGGTGAGTTTTGTAAACGCCGGACTGCTGACCTTATCCCAATCCATCGGCGTAATTATGGGAGCTAATATCGGTACTACCGTTACAGCATGGATTATCTCAGCATTAGGCTTCAAAGTCGATATAGCCGCTTTCGCACTTCCTCTACTTGCCTTCGGCATCCCTCTCCTCTTCTCTCAAAAAAGTCATCGTAAGTCTATCGGCGAATTCATTTTCGGTTTTTCTTTCCTCTTTATGGGACTTTCTATGCTGCAATCCAATGCACCGGATTTGAAAGCAAATCCGGAAATGCTGGCTTTTGTGCAGAGTTATACCGATATGGGATATATTTCTATTCTGTTGTTTGTGTTTATTGGTACTATTTTGACTATGGTTGTGCAGGCATCGGCAGCGACGATGGCTATTACGCTTATCATGTGTGCCAATGGATGGATTAGCTTTGAATTGGGAGCGGCATTAGTATTGGGCGAGAATATCGGTACTACCATTACCGCCAATCTTGCTGCGCTAACCGGTAATACACAGGCGAGGAGGGCTGCATTGGCTCACCTGGTATTCAATGTCTTCGGTGTTATCTGGGTGCTTTGTCTTTTCACTCCATTTACGAGTGCTGTATCTTGGTTTGTGGAAAACGTGATGGGAACGAAAGACCCTGCCGTAGCAGTTTCATTTAAGTTATCAGCATTTCACACTTGCTTCAACATCTGCAATGTATTGTTGCTGATCTGGTTTGTGAAATTGATAGAACGTACGGTTTGCGCCATTATTCCGCAGAAAGAAGCCGACGAGGAATATCGTCTCCGCTTTATTTCCGGTGGTATGCTTTCTACAGCGGAGCTTTCCATATTGCAGGCGCGTAAAGAAATTCATCTGTTTGCAGAGCGTACTCATCGTATGTTCAATATGGTACAGGATCTGCTGCATACGGATAAAGACGATGATTATAATAAGCTGTTCAGCCGTATCGAGAAATATGAGAATATCAGCGATAATATGGAGTTGGAGATAGCCAATTATCTGAACCAGGTGTCTGACGGACGTTTGAGTTCGGAAAGTAAGCTTCAGATTTGTGCCATGCTTCGTGAAGTGACGGAAATAGAGAGTATCGGTGACAGTTGCTATAATCTTGCGCGTACCGTCAACCGTAAGCGTCAGACCAATCAGGACTTCACAGAAAAACAATATGACCATATTCACTTTATGATGAAACTGACGGATGATGCGTTGGCACAGATGATTGTTGTAGTGGAACGTTCCGACCACCAAAGCATTGACGTGAATAAGTCATTCAATATTGAGAATGAAATTAATAATTATCGTAACCAACTGAAGAATCAGAATATTCTGGATGTTAATAATAAGGAATATGATTATCAGATGGGCGTTTACTATATGGATATTATCGCAGAGTGCGAAAAGCTGGGCGATTATGTGGTAAATGTAGTAGAGGCAAGTAGTGATGTAAAAGAAAAGAAAGCGTCTTAAGACGCTTTCTCAAATTCTTCTTTTCCGACTCCGCATAGCGGGCAAACCCAATCTTCTGGAAGGTCTTCAAACGATGTTCCCGGCTCAATGCCGTTTTCCGGATCGCCCATTTCGGGATCGTAAACGTAGTCACAAACTGTGCAAATGTACTTGTCCATAAAACTATTTTTTAGGTTTTCTTTATAAATAACAATAAATACCGCTCTTTTGTTTCCGGTTTTGATTTGAAAGAGATATATTTGTTTCATTTTTATTGTAAATGAACTCTTTATGACGATACTAATTCTGATCGGTATGGCGGTACTTGTGGGAGTATTGCTATTGTATGTGTTTGAACTCGGTAGAAGTAGACGTCTGCTGCTTAAAGCAGGAAACGCCAGAAAAGCATTGCGCAGCTCAGAAGAACTGTTTCGTTCCATTATGCAAAATGTTCATGCTTTCATTCTTTTGATAAACAGGGATTTTGTTGTTACCCGGACAAACTATTATGATATCACCAAAGCCCGTAAGCCGGAAGGTAGATTACCCCGTGTAGGAGATTTGCTGCGTTGTAATAACGCATTGTCCGCCGAAGGAGGATGCGGAACGCATGAACTTTGCGGCAGTTGCCCTATCCGGAGAAAGATAGAAGAGACTTATCGTGCAAAAAGTAGTTTTACAGACTTGGAGGCTACACTCGATATACGGGATAGACGAGGAGAGGTATTTGAATGTGATACGTATGTTTCCGGCGAATATATGGAGATAGATGACAAGGAAGGCATGGTAATTACTATACATGATATTACACGCTTGAAGAAAGCAGAAGTGGAATTGCATAAAGCCCGTGAAAAAGCGGAGAATGCGGATCGTTCCAAATCTGCTTTTCTTGCTAATATGAGCCATGAGATACGTACGCCACTGAATGCTATCGTCGGCTTTTCCGAATTGCTGGCTTCTGCCGGTACGGAAGAGGAGAAGACACAGTTTTTGGAAATAGTTCATTCTAATAACGAGTTATTGCAGCAATTGATTGCTGATATTCTTGACCTTTCTAAAATAGAAGCAGGTACATTGGAGTTTACGTTCTCTGAGGTGGACGTCAAGCAACTGATGCTTGATATAGAACAATTGTTCCGTATGAGACTGGAAGATAAAGCTGCTGTTATCCAGATTATCAGAGAAACCCCTGCGGATGAATGTATTATGTATACAGATAGAAACCGCTTGCAGCAGGTTATCTCCAATTTTATGACCAACGCGGTGAAGTTTACGGATGAAGGTAGCATTACTTTGGGCTATAAATGTTGTACAGAGGGGCTTTACTTTTACGTAAAAGATACCGGTAGCGGTATTCCGGAAGATAAGGTTAATCATATTTTTGAACGCTTTGTTCGGGTGGAACAGAATAAAAAAGGTACTGGTCTGGGATTGGCTATTTGTGAAATGATTATCCGTAAACTGGGGGGTAAGATTGGTGTGGAATCTGAATATGGTAAGGGATCTACATTCTGGTTTACACTTCCGATCAATGGTCGTCAGATTAAGGAACAGGGCACAGAGATTGATGGCAAGACTAACTTATAAAAAGATTTAATAACATTCGGTATCCCAAATTAATATTGTACTTTTGTGGCCCTTAATTAAAGCTAACAATTTGCATGACTGCAATGAAGGATGATTTTTATCATGGCGGACTTACTGACGACGAAGTAAGAAAAAGCCGCGAGAAGTACGGAGTCAATCTGTTAACGCCTCCCAAGCGTCCCTCCCTATGGAAGTTATATCTTGAAAAGTTTGAAGACCCTGTTGTCAGGGTGCTTTTAGTAGCTGCACTATTTTCTTTGATCATCTCAATCGTAGAGAATGAATATGCCGAAACAATCGGTATTATTGCTGCCATATTGCTGGCTACCGGAATCGGCTTCTTCTTTGAATATGATGCTAATAAAAAATTTGATTTGCTGAATGCGGTCAATGAGGAAACTTTGGTGAAAGTTATCCGTAATGGTCGCGTGCAGGAGATCCCCCGGAAAGATGTGGTAGTAGGAGATATCATCGTTCTGGAAACAGGAGAAGAGATTCCTGCTGACGGTGAACTGCTGGAAGCTATTTCTTTGCAAATCAATGAATCCAATCTGACTGGTGAACCTGTAGTTAGTAAAACGACTGTAGAAGCAGATTTTGATGAAGAAGCTACATATGCTTCCAATCGTGTGCTGCGTGGTACTACGGTTGTAGACGGTCATGGAACAATGCGGGTGCTCAGTGTGGGGGATGATACGGAAATCGGAAAGGTAGCCCGGCAGAGTACGGAACAGAGTACGGAGCCTACTCCGCTGAACATACAGCTTACCAAACTTGCCAATCTGATTGGTAAGATCGGTTTCTCGGTAGCCGGATTGGCATTTGCCATTTTCTTTATTAAAGATGTAATACTGGTATATCCTTTCTCAACTTTCCATACTTTTGCAGACTGGCTTCCGGCATTGAAAGCTACCCTGCAATACTTTATGATGGCAGTAACCCTGATTGTGGTTGCAGTGCCCGAAGGGTTGCCGATGAGTGTGACATTGAGTCTGGCATTGAATATGCGCCGTATGCTTTCTACCAACAATCTGGTTCGGAAAATGCATGCTTGCGAGACGATGGGTGCCATCACTGTGATTTGTACGGATAAGACGGGTACATTGACTCAAAATCTGATGCAAGTTTATGAACCGAGTTTCTATGGTTTGAAAAATGGCGGAGAAGTCGGTGAAGATGATATCAGCAAATTGGTGGTGGAAGGTATCAGTACCAATTCTACAGCTTTTCTGGAAGAGATAGCCGAAGGTGAAAAACCGAAAGGAGTAGGGAATCCGACAGAGGTAGCCTTGCTTTTATGGTTGAACAGCAGGAGCAGGGATTATCTGGAATTACGTGAGAATGCCCCGGTTGTGGATCAGTTGACTTTCTCTACCGAACGTAAATTCATGGCGACTTTGGTGAAGTCTCCTTTGATGGGCAAGAAGGTATTGTACGTGAAAGGTGCTCCTGAAATTGTTTTAGGCAAATGTAAGGATGTTATTCTGGATGGCAAACGGGTCGATGCGGTAGAGTATCGCTCTACGGTAGAAAAACAATTGCTGGGTTATCAGAACATGGCGATGCGTACCCTTGGTTTTGCTTTCAAGATCGTAGAAGATACGGATACAAGAGATTGTGTGGAATTGGTTGCCGATCATGATTTGTCGTTCCTGGGTGTGGTTGCTATCAGTGATCCTATTCGTCAGGATGTGCCTGCGGCGGTATCGAAATGCCAGTCTGCCGGTATTGATATAAAGATTGTTACGGGGGATACACCGGGTACGGCTACGGAAATAGCACGTCAGATTGGTTTGTGGAAACCGGAAGATACGGAACGTAACCGGATAACAGGAGCTGCCTTTGCAGAACTGACAGATGAAGAAGCACTTGACCGTGTGATGGATCTGAAAATAATGTCGCGTGCGCGTCCTACAGATAAACAGCGTCTGGTGCAGTTGTTGCAGCAAAAAGGTGCGGTGGTAGCGGTAACAGGAGACGGTACGAATGATGCTCCTGCATTGAACCATGCACAGGTAGGTCTTTCTATGGGTACGGGAACATCAGTGGCCAAAGAAGCCAGTGATATAACCCTGCTTGACGATTCTTTCAATAGTATCGGCACTGCCGTGATGTGGGGGCGTTCGCTGTATAAAAATATTCAACGTTTCATTGTTTTCCAGTTGACTATCAACTTTGTGGCTCTACTCATCGTTTTGCTTGGCTCGTTGATAGGTACGGAATTGCCGCTTACTGTAACTCAAATGTTGTGGGTGAATCTTATTATGGATACTTTTGCTGCTTTGGCTCTGGCTTCTATTCCGCCCAGTGAGAGTGTCATGCAAGAGAAGCCTCGTAGTAGCAGTGACTTTACTATTTCGAAAACTATGCTCTCCTATATTTTAGGTGTAGGTGGTGCTTTCCTGATTATACTTATGGGAATGTTGTACTGGTTTAACCATGCCGAGGGCGGCATGACACCGGAACGTCTGACCATATTCTTCACATTCTTCGTGATGCTGCAATTCTGGAACCTTTTCAATGCGCGTGTGTTTGGTACTACAGACTCCGCTTTCAAAGGGATTTCCAAATCGTATGGTATGGAACTGATAGTACTTGCTATCTTAATAGGACAGTTCCTTATTGTACAATTCGGTGGTGCCGTATTCCGTACTGTGCCGCTTGATTTAGTCACTTGGGTGATTATTATTGCTTCTACTTCACTGGTATTATGGGTGGGTGAGGCGATACGTTTCATCCGACGTTTAACTCAGAAATAAAATGAAAGAAAAAGGAATTAAAAACCTTATTATTGATTTTGGCGGTGTGTTGATCGACTTGGACTGTCAGCGTTGTATTGAGAATTTTGCAAAGTTAGGTATGCCCAATGTAGAGGCTATGCTCGATGTTTGTCATCAGCAAGGTTTCTTCTTGCAGCATGAAAAAGGACTGATTACCAGTGCGGAGTTCCGGAATGCGATCCGTGAACAGATAGGGAAGGTAGTGACCGATGCCCGTATAGATGCTGCCTGGAATAGTTTCTTGGGAGGTATTCCTACCTATAAGTTGGATTTGTTGTTGAAGCTGCGTGAGAAATATGTGGTCTATCTATTGAGCAACACCAATGAAATTCACTGGAAGTGGTCGTGTAAGTATGCTTTCCACTACAAGGCTTTCCGGGTAGAAGATTATTTTGAGAAGATTTTCCTTTCTTATGAAATGAAGATGGTAAAACCGGACGTTGCTATTTTTGAGAAACTGTTGGAAGAAACAGGCATAGATCCCAAAGAAACTTTCTTTATAGATGATTCTTCCGATAATTGTCGTGTGGCGGAAACATTGGGTATTTCTACCTACACGCCGAAAGCATGTGAAGACTGGAGTCATTTATTTAGTTGAGAATTGAAAATTGAGAGTTAAAATGCAGTTGCTTCGTAACATACCGGAAGTGCTTCCTCAGCCTTGTGTTGCTACCATAGGCTTTTTTGACGGAGTGCATCGAGGACATCGCTACCTGATTGAACAGGTGCGCGAAGTAGCTGCTGCACATGGTTTTGCTTCAGGAGTGGTGACTTTTCCTGTGCATCCGCGCAAGGTTGTACAGCCGGAGTATCACCCTGAACTACTGACCACTTGTGAAGAAAAGGTTTCCTTGCTCGCTGAAACCGGCTTGGATTATTGCATGATGCTTGATTTTACTCCTGACGTTGCCATTCTTTCAGCGAAGGAGTTTATGTTGTTCCTTTACAGTCATTATAATATACATGCTCTTGTTATAGGGTACGACCATCGCTTTGGTCATAATCGTAGTGAAGGCTTTGATGACTATGTACGCTATGGGCAGGAATTGGGGATAGAAGTTATTCTTGCACGTGCATATATAGATAAGGATGTTGCGGTCAGTTCTTCTGTTATCCGGCAATTGCTGTCAGAAGGTAACGTCTCGGAAGCTGCTGCTTGCTTGGGATATGATTATTTCTTGAATGGCATGGTAGTAAGTGGTTATCGTGTCGGTCGTAAAATAGGTTTTCCTACTGCAAATCTCCGGGTGGATGATCCGGATAAGTTAGTTCCTTCCGATGGGGTATATGCGGTTCGTGTTACTGTGGCAGGTCAGATTTATGGCGGTATGCTCAGTATTGGCTATCGTCCCACAATAGCTAACGGTACTGACCGTAGCATTGAAGTGAATATATTTAATTTCCATTCAGATATTTACGAGCAATATATCTGTCTTTCTTTTGTCCGTTATCTCCGTCCTGAGTTGAAGTTTGATTCCATAGACGAACTTATTGCCCAGCTTCATAAAGATAAAGAAATGGCTTCCCGTTATCTTTAATTTCCCCTTTCTCTTTTATATTTCTTGCATGATTATCGAAAAACGTACTTTTATTATTGTTTTTCGATAAATATTTTCTGTTTTACTTGTTAGTCTCAAAAAATACCTCTTTATTTGCATATCGAAAAACGATAAATTATTATTGAATAACAAAACATATAAAGGTTGACGATTATGAAAAAGGCATTTATGAGTATCTCTTTATTAGTGATTTCCCTCTCCATGTTGATGGCTGTTCTTTGTGGTATAGGAGCTACAGTTTGATGATTTAATAGAGAAAATATATCTTTGTAGACTCTAAAAGACGACAACGATGAAAACGGCAATAAAACTGGCTCTTATTTACTTCGCGATGCAAATTATTGGAGTATTTGTAGTGGGACCATTGGCTAGAGGTTACGCGTATATAGAATACGGTAGCGTAGAAAGAGCTGGTGAGTTGGCTGCAGCTCCTACCTTATTAGCAGGAATAATTTTCATGTCGATTTATTTGTGGAAACAAGGCTATCTGACCAATGATAAACGGTTATATTCGTTTGTGTCTGCGAGCTATTTATTCTGGAGCGCCATAATGGGGCTTTCTATGATTTACCTGGTTGACTACCTGATGTCCCATCTTTCATTTTTACCTGATTGGTATAAGAATACTTTTGATATATTGCAATCCGGTTGGCTGGGTATTGTTTGTGTGGCCATACTGGGGCCCATCCTTAAGGAGCTGCTGTTCCGGGGAGCAATCACTAAAGTGCTGCTGAAGAAATATAATCCGCTAACGGCTATTTTGGTCTCCGGGCTGATATTCGGTATCTTTCATGTGAATCCGGCACAAGTTGTAGGAGCTATACTGATTGGTTTTGTTCTTGCATGGATCTATTACAGAACACATAGTCTGATACCTTGTATCCTGATTCATATCATGAACAACAGTCTTTCTGTCTATCTTTCTCTCAAATTCCCGGATGTGGATTCTTGTAGTGAATTGATTGGAGAAAACTCTTATTTGATAGGATTGATAGTTGCTGTCGTTTTATTATTATTGTCATGGAGAATGATGAATACTTATAAATTATCTAATACAACTACTGAAATATGAAAAGGAGATTGAATATTCTTTGCGTGATCGTATTGCTCGTGCTGGGTTATTCGGTTTTGGAGACTACTTATTATGTCGGTTTGGGAATTAAAACCGGGATCGAGAAAGGTATTGACTCCAAGATTGATGCAAAAGCTAAAGAAGAGATTAGCAATGTGCAAGTCGTGCAACTGGTGCCAAAAGATTTGGGCGGTGATATCTTAATTGATTCTGTTTACAATGAAAAATCTGGTGAATACGTACCTGCTGCTTACGGGCAAATGATTGTCAGCGTGAATACACAACCCAGTGTCTTGTCAAGAATTATCTCTCTCTTGATTATTCTTGCGAACTACGTTACGATTATTTGGGCTGTAGTGCTCTTCATTCGCCTTATTGTGTCAATCAATAGATCAGATATCTTCAATTGGAAAAATGTCCGTCGCCTCAGGCGTTTAGGAGTGCTGCTTATTATTGGTTTTGTATGCACCTTCCTTCTTGCGTTTCTGAGTTTCCATAACGTGGAAAAAGTCTTTTCAGTGCCGGGTTATTCATTGAGTATGGCGGATATGGCGCATATTACTTCGCTGGTATTGGGGATTTCAACCTTGATTGTGGCAGAAGTATTCGCTATTGGACTGAAGATGAAAGAAGAACAAGAGTTAACGATATAATAAAGATTACAATAATGAAAAAGATTAGAATATTGGCAGTCTTAGTGATTATAGTTTTTATTGGTGATATGGTGTCAGATGGTACATCTGCCTTTATGGATGGCTGGAATGAGGCAGGAGATAGTACAGCATATAGATTCTCAGATGTTGATATATCAGTAAAACCGGATAAGACTTTAGCCGTAGATTCTTTATTTAATACTACTATACAACAGAAGGTTCCATATCGGATAACATCATTGGAAACTAAGATAGATAGCACTTTCTGGAGAACAACATTTATGGTATTGATACTTCCTTTTGCTCTTTTCAGCCTTTATGGATTTTATTGTATGATGCGGGTAGTGATATCTGTGAGTCGTGGTAAAGTGTTCACACGTGAGAATGCAAACCGTATGCGTATTTTTGTCTATGCATTGATTCTTGTAGGCTTTTGTATGGAAGTAGAGCATTATATTCAGTATCGGGATGCGATTTCTCAAGTTCAATTGAGTGGTTATGTGACGGCTCCATATACACTGCATTTTTCATGGTTTTCCTATATGATACTGGCTTTATTTACCGAGATATTTGCCGTAGGTGTGAAAATGAAGGAAGAACAAGATTTAACCATTTAACCTAACCTGCTAAAATATAGAATTATATGATTATAGTAAACCTTGACATAATGATGGCTCGACGAAAGATATCTTTGGGAGAGCTGGCGGAGAAGGTGGACATCACCCCTGCCAATCTATCTATTCTGAAAACAGGAAAGGCAAAAGCAATTCGCTTCTCTACACTGGAAGCGATTTGTAAGGTACTAGACTGCCAACCGGGGGATATTCTGGAATTTCAGGAAGGGGAAGAATAAAATGGCATTCTGGGACTGATATAGGTGTTTGTTAAAGAGAGGGAGGATTTGGAATTTCTGAATCCTCCCTCTCTTTAAGTATATCTAGTGTCAGTTTATACTATTTAGTGGCCTATTTGTCCACCATATTTGTGGTGATATACTTGTATTTGATTGATCTATAACTGCTTGCACTATAAATATTAGAATGAATTTGTCTATCTTGATAATGATGATTTATTGAAGGGAGATGCCTACATTTGTTATTAATAAATAGTAAATGGATGAGAATAAAACAGAATAGTATTCTAATAACATTATTGTTTGTTCTTTCAATAGGGTTAATAATAATGACTAGAAGTAATTGTCAAATTAATAGTGAGTTAAAGGAGTGTAATCTGACACTGCTAGAGAAAAATATTGCATTGGGCTCTGCTACTTGGACAATAACTCAATATCATAAATACACTAATGAAAGAATTAAAGATCTAGATCTGATAGTTAATAGGCAAAAGCGCTCTTTTAGTCTTGAATTTAATGATGAGTATAAGCTTTTCTATAAGTTTTCTCTTTCGGATTGTAGTAGCTGTATTGAATCCGAATTGAAGAATATTAAGGAAAAAGCGAAGTGTGTAAATCTTCTTATTGAAACCCAGAGTTTGAGAGATTTTAAGGCTTTCATAACCATTAATCATATTGATACAGCTAAGGTATTTCAAATAGAAAGGCCAATATTGGAAGAGGCTGAATTGCCTTTTTATTTTGTTACGAATAGAGAACTATATATTAGGGATCTTTTTTCCCGATGTCAGAATTACCAGATTTGACTGCTGAATTTTATCAAATAGTACAAGATAAATATTTGAATTAATGTTTAATTTAAAATTTTAGTTATTCTGAAAAAGAAAATGATTGTTTCACTTACAATTTGTTTAATGTTTGCTTTTGTGCAACAGTATTTTAAACAAAACTCAGAGTTGACAAATTTTATTAATTTTACATTGGCAAATGTGGAGTCTCTTGCACAGGATGAGGCTGGATCTGATAGTTGGTTACAACCTGAAACAAAAAATTGTACACTTCAATTGGGGGGTGGTTGGTTTACAGGCAGTGTAAAAAGAGTTTGCGAATTTTGTGCAGTTCCTTATTCCTGTACTCCGGTACCATGTGGGGAGTGATTTTAAATTCTGATCTATTATGAAGTATATCTGTAATACTATAATCTTACTGATTCTTTTTTGTTCTTGTCATGACAAGAATAAAAAAGAATCGGGATTATCTCGGATCGGGAATATTGCTATAGAAAATCTACAAACCATAACGGTGGAAACGGAGGATTTTAATTTTGAGAATTTAGGCGATATTCTTAGGACTGTTTCTTATATTCAACTAGCGGCCGAACCATTACTTGTTTCTATAGAGGAAGTACAAATTAAAAATGAAAAAATTTACGTGCACGATCGATTTGCCAGAATTGTCTGTTATGATATGCAGGGGAATGTCATTTACAAGATAGATGCTAAAGGGGCTGGACCTGGTGAATATACGAATGTCAATGGTTTTGTTGTCATTGAACAAAGTAGGGAATTGGTGATATTTGACAATCTTAGGCAATCTATTCTATATTATAATGCAGATAATGGAGTGTATATCAAAACGCAAAAGTTGGGGAAGCCAGATCCTACAGCAATGGCTTCATTGAGAGGTGTTTATTATTATGATAATAGATATCATAATAATTATCCGAATGATACAACTCTGTATTATTCCTTATTGGTATCGAAAGATGGTACTTGTATGGAGCAACGCTATTTTCCGCACAATGAAGCAGAGTCTTCTTATCATTTTACTCCGGGACAACCATTCAGTTATAATGATTCAGTATTGTATTATTGCAAAAGCTTTGATACTGTGGTTTATGAATTAAGCACGGAGGGCTTGAATGCTCTGTATAAGATAGAACTGCCGAACCCCTTGCCCTTTTCTAAAATAGAGGATAAAGCGGATGAGTGGGATTTAATGAAATCGAAGTATTCTATAGGGTTAGAGAAAATATACAGATGTAATGATCTTCTTTATTTCCAATTTTTTAAAGATGGTTTCTTGCAATTGGGACTTTACGACTTAGTTCAAAAGAAGCAAATCTATTGCGGCAAAAGGCTAACAGATAAAGTCGGCAAGTCAGTTCCTGTTTTTCGATTAATTGATGGGGTATATAAGGGTAAATTCTGGGGGATTATTACTCCTGAAACTGTTGATTATGCTTTGTCGGAAGAGCCCGATAAAGAATATCCAGATCTATTTCGCAAATATAATCCTGATACAGATAATCCGATTATTGCGTTCTATAATGTGATTAAGTGATTGTGTGTTGATTATTAATAAAATAGCCCGAATAACAAGTCTGGGCGTCGCGGCTTCTTCAGAAGAAGAAGTGTTGATTATTAATAAAATAGCCCGAATAACAAGTGCATTCGGGCTATTTTTTCGGATTTTCAGAATATTCTATTTACTGCTATCTTTCGCCTTGAAAGCCAGTGCATACATCCGCATCTGCTTTACCATAGACAGCAAACCGTTGCTACGGGTAGGAGAGAGGTGTTCTTTCAATCCTATCTTATCGATAAAGTAGAGGTCGGTGTTCAAAATCTCGTCCGGTGTATGTCCGGAAAGGACTTTCATAAGCAATGAAATGATACCTTTTACAATCAAAGCATCACTTTCGGCCTTAAAGATTACTTTTCCATCTACTTCGTCAGCCTGCAACCATACACGGCTCTGGCAACCTTCAATCAGGTTTTGCCCCGTTTTATATTTATCATCGAGCGGTTCCTGCTCGTTTCCTAAGTCTATGAGGAGCTGATAGCGATCCATCCAGTCGTCAAAGTCGCTGAATTCGGTAATCACCTCGTCTTGTAGTTCGTTGATAGTCATATTGATAATTTCTAGTTTATGATTTATTTCTCGTTGTAGATTACTTGCATTACAGTTTGTCCTACTGCTTGCAACGTAGCCTTATCAATAGCATCCATATCATCTTTCACCGTGTGCCAATGCTCAAAGAAATCACCTTCCGGATAATAAGGAATGATGTCAATAGTAGGGACTTTGGAATATTCGTTGATGAATGTATGGTCATCGGTTACGAGTCCCCCTTCTTTCTGCACAAAGTAACGTCCGAAGCCTAAAGCATTGGCCGTTTTCCAAATGTTCTCATTCACATTGGGAGCTACTTTATGTGACAAGCTTTCATAGCGGAACTCAGGATTCTTTCCTCCTACCATATCCAGCAATATACCGAAGCGTGCGTTATATCCCTGTACATGTGGATTGCGTGCCCAGTATTGTGAACCGAGCGCCCAATATTCCTCTTTATGCGGACCGTTGTAAGCACGGTGTGCACCGTAATCTTCCGCGTCTACAAGAATAATGTCAATACCCAGTTCGGGCAACTGCTTTTGCAAGTGGCGTGCTATTTCCAGTAATACACCTACACCGCTGGCTCCATCATTAGCTCCCAAAATGGGAGTATTGTGGTTTTTAGGGTCCGGGTCAGCGTCTGCCCACGGACGACTGTCCCAATGAGAGAAAAGTGCAATACGTTTTTTCGTATCCGGCTTGTAAGAACCTATAATGTTCCGGGCTTTTAATAATGTACCGGTATAGGCAGGTAAGTCTACATATTGGTTAGTGACCTTTGCACCAAATTCAGTCAGTTTATCTGCCAGATAATTACCGCAATCCACGTGCGCTTTCGTATTGGGAACGCGTGGCCCGAAGTCAACCTGTGCTTTTACATACTGATAAGCACTGTCTGCATTGAACTGTGGAACATTGACAGGGTTTTCGGCAGTTGCTTCCGTGTCGTCGCTTGCCTTCTTGGTGTTGTTGCTGCATGCTATGAATGCAAGCAATACCAGGCATAAAGGGATGAGAGTATAATTCCGTTTCATTCTTTATCTAAATTAAAACTTAGTTTCACTTCTTTTTTTCCGGTCTCCAACGTTACTTCTGCTCCGTTTATCATGGGTAGGTTCATACTGACATGCCCTACCGGGAAATTAAAGCAGACGGGGTAATCGTACTCTTTTACAAGATCGGCAATGGCACCGTATAAATCCTTACCGAGAGACTTATTTTCTTCATATTCCGTAAACTGGCCTATGATGAGTCCGGAAAGTTTTTCTAATATACCGCCCAATTTCAGGTTGTAGATCATACGTTCTACTGCATGCGGACGTTCGCCTACATCTTCTATAAAAAGAATGGTTCCTTCGGCAGGAATATCGTAAGGTGTGCCGCGCAATCCATAAAATACGGACAAGTTACCACCTCGCAAAATGCCGTTGGCAGTTCCTTTGTGATTTAATTTATGTCCCGGACAAATATAGTTGAAACCATTTTCCAAGGTTTCTACAGATTCTGCTGTTTCCGGATTAAAATGTCCGAACAGTATATCTTTGAGTGCCAGCGTGCAGAAATCATCTTCGGGTTCTACCGTCAGATGGCGTGCCATCAGCGCATGGAGTGATGCGAAACCTTCTTTCTGCAGTACATTGTGCAATGCAGTGATATCACTAAAACCAATCAGCCATTTGGGATGTTTACGGAAACGGGTAAAATCGAGTTTCCCTAACAAGTGCACTGCCCCGTATCCACCACGGCTACAGAGAATGATTTTGGCTTTTTCATCATCCAGGGCATCCTGCAAGTCCTCCACCCGTTGCTTGATGCTACCCCCATACGTTCCGTGTGAACTACCGGCATGTTTAGCCATTACTACTTCCAGTCCCCAGGACTTCAAACGTTTTTGGGCTCCTTTCAAAAAAGACTTGTCTATCTTGCTGGAAGGAGAAAGGATGATGACGCGATCACCTTTTTGTACGTATGGTGGGAAAATAAGGCTGCTCATAATTCAATATTTTGCGTATGGGGACAAAAGTACATAAAATAACTCAAAACGAAATTTAGTTTACACCACAGATTACACAGATTAACACAGATTTATTCTAATAGTGGGAAAAAGTGATAATCTGTGTAAATCGATGTAGTCTGTGATAAAAACTATTAAAATGAAATTGAGATTATGAAATTTCCAAGGATGTTATGCTGTATTTCTCGACATTTTTTCAGATATTTGCTAAAAATCTAACGTTATGGAACCTATTCGAAGCTTTGATCAATTAACCTCACACTTGAAATCCTTAAACAAGAGGAAACGTATTGCCGTAGTTTGTGCCAATGATCCCAATACGGAATATGCCATTGCCCGTTCTCTGGAAGAAGGAATTGCGGAATTCCTGATGATCGGTGACTCTGCTATTCTTGAAAAATACCCTACATTAAAGAAATACCCCCAGTACGTCAAGACGGTACATATAGAAGATTCCGATGAGGCTGCGCGTGAGGCTGTTCGTATTGTACGCGAGGGTGGAGCTGATATCCTGATGAAAGGCATTATCAATACCGATAACTTGCTGCATGCCATCCTTGATAAAGAGAAAGGTTTGTTGCCTAAAGGTAAAATCCTGACTCATCTGGCTGTAATGCAGATTCCTACGTATGATAAGCTGCTGTTTTTCTCGGATGCCGCCGTAATTCCGCGGCCTACTCTGCAACAACGTATAGAAATGATTTGGTATGCCATTCATACCTGTCGGCACTTTGGCATCGAGCAACCCCGCATTTCACTGATCCACTGTACGGAGAAGGTAAGTGCCAAGTTCCCCCATTCGTTAGATTATGTCAATATCGTGGAGTTGGCAGAGGCCGGAGAATTTGGAAATGTGATAATAGATGGTCCGTTGGATGTGAAGACTTCCTGTGAGAAGACAAGCGGTGATATCAAAGGTATTGCATCTCCCATCAATGGGGAGGCGGATGTGTTGATATTCCCTAATATTGAGTCGGGTAATGCCTTTTATAAAGCTGTATCTTTGTTTGCCCATGCTGATATGGCAGGTCTGTTGCAAGGCCCTGTATGTCCGGTAGTATTGCCCTCGCGTAGTGATTCCGGCCTGTCTAAGTATTATAGCATTGCTATGGCATGCCTCACTTGTGCCTGTGACTAAAGTGGCAGGATGATAAAATTGGTAATCCCAATTGTAAATTGTAAATCGTCAAATCGTAAATTATGAAAATTCTTGCTATCAATCCCGGTTCTACTTCAACAAAGATTGCAGTATACGAAGATACTACTCCACTTTTGGTACGTAACATCCGCCATTCGGTGGAAGAGCTTTCCCATTTCCCCCGTGTTATCGATCAGTTTGAGTTTCGCAAGAATTTAGTAATAGAAGCCTTGAAGGAGAATGATATTCCTTTTGAATTTGATGCTATCGTAGGTCGCGGGGGATTGCTGAAGCCCATCCCCGGTGGGGTGTACGAGGTAAATGATGCCATGCTGGATGATATTACCCATGCCATGAGAAGTCTGCGTGTAATTTAGGATGTCTTATTGCTTCAGAATTGGCTACTTTACTCCCCGGTTGTCGTGCCTTTATAGCCGATCCCGGTGTAGTGGATGAATTGGATGAGATAGCACGTATCACAGGTTCTCCGCTGATGCCCCGTATCACTATCTGGCATGCTTTGAACCAACGCGCCATTGCCCGCCGTTTTGCGGCTGAACTTACGGCTGCTTCTCCCGATCATCCGGTCCATTATGAGGATCTGAATCTGATTATCTGTCATTTGGGTGGTGGAATTTCTGTTGGGGCTCACCATTACGGGCGTGCCATTGATGTGAACAACGCTCTCGACGGTGAAGGCCCTTTCTCTCCCGAACGTGCAGGTACATTGCCTGCCGGGCAGTTGATTGATCTTTGTTATTCCCATCGTTTCAGAAAGGATGAGTTAAAGAAACGTATTTCCGGTCATGCCGGGCTGGCAGCTCATCTTGGCGCTACGGATATACCTGCTATCATAAAGTCTATTGAAGACGGAGATGAAAAGGCAGAATTGGTACTGAATGCCATGATATATCAGGTTGCCAAAAGTATTGGAGCTGCTGCTGTTGCACTTTTCGGTAAAATAGATGCAATCTTGCTGACGGGCGGTATTGCCCATTCGGAGTATGTTATTTCCCGTTTGAGAGAGCGTGTTTCTTTTCTTGCCCCAATACATGTGTACCCTGGAGAAGATGAGTTGGAAGCGCTTGCTGTTAATGTTTTGGGAGCATTGCGTGGGGAGTTGCCGATACAAGTCTATAAGTGATGATTAGAAGGATATAAGTCCGACGGTTGTTTCATTCCATGAAAATTATGTTTATGTCGAATGGTAACTTCATTTACATACTGAGGTAAAGGTCGTTACATACCGAGGTAAAGAGCGTTACAATATGGGGTAAATGCCGTTACATCCTGCGGTAAATGCTTTTACATCCTGAGATAAATGATCGGTAAATGTAATGCGTTGATAGAAAAGGAGTAAAGCCCCCCCAAATGACTTTACTCCTTCCAATCTTCTTTTCCTCGTAAACTAATACGGAGAAAACACCACTAATCAAAATTCTATACCTTGGTCTTATTTGAAATTAGAAATTGTTCTTTCCGGTATCCCACCAGAGACGGGTACCACCAGTATCCAGACCGCCTAACTTGCTAACCAATGCATCATATAACGGCTTGTTGTTCGTGATATAGTCCTGGTTGAAGAATACACGACGAATCATATCATCTGTACTAATGGCGTTGCTGCTGTTATTTACTACTACTTTGAAGAGTTTCGGATAGCCGGTGCGGCGTTGCTCTGCCCAAGCTTCGCAACCTTCGGGATAGATAGCCAGCCACTTTTGGGTGATGATTCTTTCCAGTTTTGTTTCATTATCGGCGGTATTATCCCATTTCGGAGTGATACTGGTAGTTGCTTTGGCATCAAAGTTCTTATCGAATGTATCTACGTAATCAGCAGGAGTGTTTTCACTTTCCAAATATTCACTTACGCCACTGGCATCCCATTGTGCAAAGGAAGTAGTGACACCTTGTTTGTAGCAACTCTCCACGTCTTCAGACGTGAAGCCTCTCAAGGCAGCTTCTGCGCGGAGGAACCATATCTCGGCAGCAGCCATTACTATAATCTTGCTGCTGGTGGTGATGGTGGTTCGTGAGTGGGTGGAGTAACGATTGTCTCCTACGCCTGTTCCCTGGCGCACACCTTTAAACTTGCCTTCGATGCTGGTCAGTTGTTTCACACCGGCCACGGTTTGCGTGATGTTGCCATCATTGTCTCTACCATCTTGTGCGGCATTAAAATAAGACTTCAGGCGCGGGTCGTCATATCCTTTCAGGAAAGACTCCAAGCTGGCGTTCATAAATACTTCGCCCCAACCGGAAACACCACCCAGCGGGTTGCGGATTCCATATTGGCCTACTGTCTCGTTAGATGTTTCCAATACACCGCCATTCTGTGCGTCTAATGCAGCCTGAGCTTGTTCTTTGGCTAAGGCGGGATCTACATTGGATACACGCATTGCCAAGCGCAAGCGGAGAGAGTTGGCAAACTTCAACCATTGTGCAGGAGTACGTTTGCCTTCCGGCATCATGAAGTCGGCACTTTCAAAAGATACGCCGCCTTTATAATCCTTCAGAATATTGATAGCTGTTGCCAGGTCTTCGAAGAAACGTTTGTAAACTTCCTGCTGAGACTGGGGAGCTTGTGCGGCAGTGCCGAAACCATCATAAAGGATAGGACCATAATAATTGCTTACACGATGCAGGAGGGCTACTTTCAACACTTTGGTAAGGGCATGATACAAGGGCCAGTCTTCGGCCGTGTTCAACTCTTCGGAATCAGCAATGGAAGGCATGACATTACCGTAGGCATAGGTCCACATGGTGCTTGTCCAACCATTGTTCAGGTTGTAGGTAGAGTTGTTCTGATTGAACGCACCATTCATGTCGTGGAAGAATCCGCCGTACATATCGGCTACCAGGTTCTGTATCACTTGATATTGCCAGTCGGTTCCTTCTACACCCGTCTGGTAAATAATACCTTTTTGGATGGTAGAGAAAGGTACCAGGTTAGTCTGGTTGTCATATTTCTGCAAATCGTCTGTATAAGCTCCTTTTGTATCGTTGAATCCGGCAAAATTATCGGTGCAGGATGAAAGACTTAAAAGTCCACCCAAAAGTAGTACGGCTGTATATTTTATCTTATTCATATCGTTCAGGTATTAGAAAGTGAGTTTAATATTGAATCCAATGTTTCTCATTGAAGGCATACCATAAGTATCCAAACCTTGGTTATCATTACCTACGGACATTGTTGCGTCCGGGTCGAACGGGGCATCTTTGTAGATGAAGAACAGATTACGGGCCACCAGTGAGAGGTCTACACCTTTGATGAATCCTGTCTTTTCGAGCATCTGCTGTGGGAAGGAGTAGCCTAACGACAACTCACGCAAGCGGATGTTAGTTCCATCGTATCTATAGAATTCGGTGGTACCGTTGCCACGGTCGCCTACCATTTGATAGAAGCCTTGTACGTTCTTGATTTCCTGACCTTCCAGCATGTAGCGATTTGCTGCGCGTGCATCACCGGTTACCTTGCTTACACCTGCATAATCCAGGCCGGCTTGTGTCAGTGAAATAACGTCTCCACCCATACGGGTATCAATCAGGAAGTAAAGTGAAAAACCTTTGTAAGTCAAAGTATTACTCCAGCCGAGAGTCCAGTCGGGATTGAAGTTACCAATCTTGGCTGCCTTATCAGTGGTTACCTGCGGCAGGCCGGCTTTTTTGTTCTTATTGCCATCTTTGTCCGTTGCCGGTTCCAAAAGAATTTTGCCACTTTCATCACGTACAAATACGTTGCCATAGATGTCGCCCAATGAACCGCCTTCTACAACCATCATCTTATAAGGCATACTAACGTTGCCGGAAGCATACTGGAAGTTGGGTGTTCCACCCAGAGATACAATCTCATTCTTGTTAGTAGCGAAGTTGAACTGAGTTTTCCAACGGAAGTTGTCGTTCATCAGCGGAGTGGCTCCTACAGTGACTTCAATACCGGTGTTGCGAATCTTACCTGCATTGATCCAACGGAAGCGGCGCTTTTCGGCAGTCGTGTTCACCCGGATCAATTGGTTCTTGGTATCGGTGCGATAGAACGTAAAGTTGAAATCCAAGCGACTGTTGAAGAATCTCCACTCGGTACCAATTTCGATAGAGGTGCTGATCTCCGGTTTCAGGTCTTCGGCAAAGTAATAGTCGATAGGATTGACTACGCCACCGGCTGTAATAGTCTGTGCCGGGCTGGTAATGCCGATGGGAAGGTCGTTACCTACTTGTGCCCAAGATGCACGGACTTTACCGAAGCTGATCCATGATGGGAGGTTGAGTGTTTGGTTCAAAATCCACGATACACCTACTGAGGGGTAAAAGAAACCGGAACCTTCACTCTTCGTGTTGGCCAGTGTAGACGACCAGTCGTTGCGGGCGGTCAGATCTAAATAAAGGCTTTCTTTCCAGCCGATTTGTGCTGTTGCAAAGAGGGATTGGATGGTGCGTCTTTGGTCGTTCAGTTCATCGATGAAGGAAGTTCCGGCGCCGCCCAAATTCATGTTGGCAACTGTAAACACGTTTGCTTTGTACAAGCCGGATTTTCCGGAGTCAAGGCTTAGTGAGTTAACTTTCGCAGTGTTGATGCTGCTACCGATGGCTGCATTCAGTGACCAGTCGTTCCAGGTTTTGTTGAACATTGCCATCACGTCGCCGTACATCATGAATTCCTGACGGTTCAGCTTGATGTAACGTCCGTTTTCGTGGGCTACATCGACTGCTGTGCCGGCGTACATTTTCTGGTCGTAGTTATCGTTGATATAATCTACATTGCCACGTGCCTGGATGGTGAACCAGTCGTTTACCTTCAGGTTGGCGCTCAGTGAAGCCATTGTGCGGAAGCGTCTGTCGTTGCTGGTAACTCTGTTGTTTAGCCAATAAGGGTTCTGAGTGAAACCACTGATGTCTGTATACCAGTTCTGTAAGGGCATAGATCTGTTGGCATCATATCTTTCGAAGCCGTTGTTGTCGCGGTAAACACTCATGTCTTCGCCACGTGGAAAGGAATATAAACCTACCAATGGGTTCATATAGTAACCACCGGAAGTAGGGCGGTTCTTGATTTTCTGGGTCATCAGGTTCACGTTGGCATCCAGCGTCAAGCGTTCGTTGAAGAGGGAAGCTGTTTCGCGGAAAGTGATGTTATGCTTCTGAAGTTTGTTTACATCAACAATGCCGCTGGCGGTAGTGTTGGCATAAGAGAAGTAGGTTTGCATCTTCTCTTTTCCTACTGTGACGGACAAAGAGTTTGTAGCAGTCACTCCGTTACTGAAGTAGTCGCCCACATTGTCATAAGCTTTCATACTTGCATTTTCGCTGCCCCAGCTAGTTTCGCCACTGGCGCCGTATCTGTTTTGGAATTCGGGTAGGCTGATGGCATGGTCTACAGTGAGGTTGGAAGAGAAGGTGATGCGTTGCATGCCGGCTTTTCCTTTCTTAGTAGTGATAAGGATTACACCATTGGCGGCTTGCGAACCGTAAAGAGCGGCAGCGGAAGCACCTTTCAGGATGCTCATGCTTTCAATATCGTCTGGATTGAGGTTGGAGATACCGTCACCGGAGTCGCGGTTACCGGTATCATTATTGCCACCCATGGCGGAAAAGGCTTGTTCTGATGTGTTATTCAGCATAGGTACACCATCAATGACATATAATGGCTGGTTATTACCGTCAGCGTTGGCAGAACGAATACCACGGATGGAAACCTTGGCAGAACCCCCTAAACCGGAGGAATTGCGTGTAATAGATACACCGGCGGTTTTTCCGGCCAATGCATTAATCATATTCGGGTCTTTGGCACGTGTCAGTTCGTCGCCGCCCACTTGTTGGGTTGAGTAAGTCAGTGAAGCAGCTTTTTTCTTGATACCCATAGCGGTTACTACAACCGTTTCCAGTGACAGGGCTTCTTCCTGCATCTGTACATTGAGAGTTTGCTGCCCGTTGAGAGCAATCGTTACAGGCTGGTATCCGATAAAGCTGATAACCAGCGTTGCATTAGTCGGTGTGTTTAGTGTAAACTCACCGTCTATATTGGTAATGCAACCGTTTGTAGTTCCTTTTTCCACGACATTGGCACCGATAATGGGCTCACCTTTCGTATCGGTAACAACACCTTTCACAGAGATATTCTCTTGTTGTACGGCAGTAATGATTTCACTTGTCTTTTCATTTTGCTTGGTCAGCACTATATTCTTGCCTTCCATTACATATCTGATGTCGGTACCATTAAAAATTTCGTCCAAAACTTCGGACACCGGTTGATTGTCTGCATCTACATTTACGGTGCGGCGCACGTCCACACTTTTCTTATTGTAGACAAACAAATATTCGGTCTGAGCCTCGATTTTATCGAGGATTTCGCCTACTCGTAACTCAGAACGGGGGATGCTGATTCTTGCACTCTGAGAGTAGGTAGCATGGCTGTATGCCTGGAACGTTACAAACAAAAGAAGGAATAGTGTGATCTTCATAGTTCGTAATATTTGCTTAAATACTAAACTTTTTGGGCAAAAAAGCCCATTCAAAGAAATTTTTCTCATATCTTTGTAATGTGTTAAGTTAATAAATTGATTAAGGTCGATTTTTGACTGTTTCGGATCGGAAAGTATGGGGGTACTTTCCGATCTTTTTTGTAGGGGTAATTAGTAGACTGTTTCTTCTATTTCATAATGTTTTTCTATTTAAGGGGTTAGTACTAAATTTTAAGGTTTTATTTTTGATATCAAATTATTTCTCGTAAATAAAAATCGAGTCTTTTTCTTCATTGATACTGAACTCAAAAGGATGATCTTTTGAAATGGTTCGAAGAATATGCTCTATGCCGTCCTGCTCGCGGAATTTTCCGGTACAACTATCATAATTCAGCAATTTAGGATCGGAAACGGTTATTTTTACATTATAGTATTTTTCTAGTTTGGTAAGGATGCAGCTGAACGGTACATCATCAAAGCAATATAATCCTTCTTTCCACCGTAAGTATTCGTAAGAAGGAAGTATAACCTTTTTGCATTTCCCGTCATAGTTTCCAAAGAATTCATCTTTTTGCAAACGGGTGATGACTTTGTTGTTATTGGCGGGATAAATGTCCACAATACCTTCTACGAGGGTAGTTTCGAATTCTTTGCTGTCTTTATAGGCACAAACATTGAAGCAGGTACCTACTACCTTTACTTTATTCATTTCGGTGTGTACATAGAAGGGGATATCTTTATTTTTTGCCACTTCAAAATAGGCTTCACCATCCAGTTCCACGTTTCTTTCGCTACGTCCGAAGTTGGAGGCATAAGTTAATGTGGACTGTGCATTCAACCATACACGTGTACCGTCAGCAAGGGTGATTTGTGCACGTTGCCCGGCAGGGACAGTAATGGTTTGCGGTTGGGCGAGTTGATTATAGAGGTAATCGTTTGTCATGAAGTAGCCGCATACACCTATGATGATAACGGCAGCTACGCGCATTCCCCATTTGAGTATCGGAGCCAGACGGAATGTCTTTTTCTTGCTACTCTGTCTGTCAGAGAATAGGGCCACATCAAATATCATACGCTCTTTCAGGAAAGCTTCTCGGTTTTCCTCCGAGGCTTCCACCCAATCAAGGATGCGCTTTTCTTCTTCAATGGTGGCAGTTCCTCTAAAATACTTATATAATAGTTCTTGGTTCATGACGTACTTAAATGGTTAATTAAATAAGGGAGGTTTTTCCTGCCCTTCTATAATTAATACAGGTAAGTTCATCACTACCCTAACGGGAAATGAAACTTTTTTTTGTTTTATGAAATAATAAAGCTATTTACTGCATCAATCTACTGCGTTGGGAATGATGGATACAATGTAGCATTCGTCCGAAGCTTCGGCTTTAAATAGATTGTAAGCAATGCCTATGGCTTCCTCCGGAGAGTTTGCTTCAATATTCTTGTTGACATTCAGGGTTTCAAAAATTTGTTCTCCCTCGATAAGCACGTAGTATATTATTACAATATATCTCATAACTACCATGTTTAATAGCCAGCAATATTACTGATGCTGCAAACATATGCCTTTTATTTATATTATCAAAGAAAAGCAGAAGAGTTTTATCAGAGAAGAATAGAAGTCAGATAATCTTTTAGTTCCACACGAAGAATACGTAAAGCTTTAGTGATATGGAACTCCACTGTTTTGAGGGAAACGTTCAGTTGTTCTGCTATTTTTTTATTCGGTAGGTTGCTATAACGGCTGAGCATGAATATTTCGCGGCTTTGAGGTGGCATCTTTTCCAGAGCTTTATTTACGATGTGCTGTATTTCTGTGCTGAATATTTTGTCGGGTTCGCAATCCTTTAAAGTAGCAATGCGCAAATCCAGTTCGCGCTGACGGTGCGAATTCAGATCTTCCTCAATACGTAGACGTGTTTGTTCACGTTCCAGGTAGTTGAGAGCTTTATTCTTAATAATGGTAAGGAGCAGGGAATGCAGACCTTTATCTTCTTCCCAGCGGTCGCGGCATTCCCATAGAGAGATCATGGATTCCATCAAAATATCCTCTGCTTCTGCCCAACTTCTAGTATAGGAGTAGGCAAAGGCAAGGAATTTTTCCTGGTTCTCCCGAAAGAAACGAGAAAATAAATCCATAGTATGTAGGCTTCCGGCTAAAGGCATTTTTAAATATTCTCTTTCTTATTTAAGGTTAATATTGTAAAGTAATATAATCTTTTTGGAATACGCAAAAGTATGAAAAGATTTTTCTGGTTTCCCTCTTTCTTTTTTTTTGCAAAAAGAAAGCCCGACGGAACTCCGTCGGGCTTTGTATACTAAAAGAATAAGGAATTTCTTATTTCTTTTCAGGTCTTTCCTGTCTTTCCGGTCTCGGAAGCAATACTTTACGGGAAAGCTTGAACTTACCGGTCTTCGGGTCGATATCGAGTAATTTCACTTCGATTTCGTCACCTTCTTTGATACCGGCTTCTTCTACTGTTTCCAGACGTTTCCAGTCGATTTCAGAGATGTGGAGTAAACCGTCTTTACCCGGGAGGAATTCTACGAAAGCACCGTAAGGCATTACGGAACGTACCTTGCCTTTGTATACTTCACCAACTTCCGGTACAGCAACGATGCCCTTAATCAAACGCATAGCGTCATCAATGCTCTTCTTGTTGGTTCCGGAGATTTCGATTCTTCCGATATTGTCTACCTCTTCGATAGTGATTGTAGCACCTGTTTCTTCCTGCATACCTTGGATAATCTTTCCACCAGGACCGATTACCGCACCAATGAATTCTTTAGGAATAGTCATCGTTTCAATACGCGGAGCATGAGGTTTCAGTTCTTCACGTGGTTCCTGAATGGTTTCCAGAATCTTACCGAGGATGTGCATACGTCCTTCTTTGGCTTGGTTCAAAGCACGTTCCAGAATATCGAATGACAGACCGTCTACCTTAATATCCATCTGAGTGGCGGTGATACCATTCTTGGTTCCTGTTACTTTGAAGTCCATGTCGCCCAGGTGGTCTTCATCACCGAGGATATCGGACAATACGGCATATTTGTCTTCACCCGGATTTTTAATCAATCCCATAGCGATACCTGATACCGGTTGTTTGATCTTCACACCTGCATCCATCAATGCCAGTGTTCCGGCACATACGGTAGCCATGGAAGAAGAACCGTTAGATTCAAGAATATCGGATACTACACGTACTACATACGGATAGTCTGCTGGGATTTGACCTTTCAGTGCACGCCATGCCAAGTGTCCGTGACCAATTTCACGACGACCTACGCCACGTTGTGCTTTTGCTTCTCCGGTAGAGAATGGAGGGAAGTTATAGTGAAGCAAGAAACGTTCTTTGCCATGTTCCAGTACATCGTCGATAATCTTCTCATCCAGTTTGGTACCCAAGGTAACAGTAGACAGAGATTGAGTCTCACCACGAGTGAAGACTGCAGAACCGTGAGGTCCGGGCAGGTAGCTGATTTCGCTCCAGATAGGGCGGATTTCGTCAGTCTTACGTCCGTCAAGGCGCTTGCCTTCGTCCAGGATGCTGCGGCGCATAGCCTCTTTCTCTACATCATGGTAGTAACGATCGATCAGTGCTGCTTTTTCGCTCAATTCTTCTTCGCTGAACTGTGCTTTGAATTCTTCGCGGATAGCATCGAAAGCATCCATGCGTTCGTGCTTATTTTTGTTGCCGGAAGCTGCAATAGCATAAGCTTTTGCATAACAAGCCTCGTGAACAGCTTTGCGCAGTTCTTCATCATTTACTTCGTGGCAATATTCGCGTTTTACGGTAGAACCCACTGCTTCTGCCAATTCTTTCTGAGCTTGACATTGTACTTTGATTGCTTCGTGAGCTGCTTTCATGGCGTTCAACAAGTCAAGTTCGGAAACTTCACTCATTTCACCTTCTACCATCATGATGTTTTCATAAGTGGCACCTACCATAAGGTCCATGTCTGCTTCTTCCAACTGGTCGAAAGTCGGGTTGATAACGAATTCTCCGTTGATGCGTGCTACACGTACTTCGGAAATCGGTCCATTGAAAGGAATATCTGAAACAGCGAGGGCAGCAGAAGCTGCAAGTCCTGCCAAGGCATCAGGCATATCAACGCCGTCGGCAGAATAGAGGATGATGTTTACATATACCTCTGCGTGATAATTATCGGGGAATAAGGGGCGGAGAGCACGGTCTACAAGGCGGCAAGTCAGGATTTCATAATCCGAAGCGCGTCCTTCACGCTTGGTGAAACCGCCGGGAAAACGTCCGAATGCGGAGAATTTTTCTTTGTACTCTACCTGTAACGGCATGAAATCTGTTCCGGGAACTGCGTCCTTAGCGGCACAAACAGTAGCAAGAAGCATGGTGTTACCCATACGAAGCATTACAGAACCGTCTGCCTGTTTTGCCAGCTTTCCCGTTTCGAGTGTGATGGTTCTGCCATCAGGAAGCTCGATCGTCTTAACAATTGGGTTAATCATAAAAAATGTTTTATCTATATTTTCTTTCAAAATTCGTGCAAAGATACATATTAATTCATGTAATCAGGTGGGAATGAGATAAAAAAGTTTATAATTGACTATTTTTTTGAGTTTCCGTGTGGAAGATGCAATGAAAATGCTTTGACTAAACTTGAAAAGAACTATATTTGCACGTTCGTTCTAATAGAAATTAAGAAGCTAAATATGAAAAAGATCTGTATTGTTGCGCTTGCCGCTTTGGCTTTGAGCGCATGTAATTCTGAACCGAAATTCAAAGTTGAAGGCGAAGTTTCAGGTGCCGACGGTAAAATGCTGTATCTGGAAGCTGCTGCTTTGGAGGGTATCGTACCCTTGGATTCTGTTAAATTGAAGGGTGACGGTTCTTTCAGTTTCAAACAAACACGTCCGGAGTCTCCGGAATTTTACCGCCTTCGTGTGGACGACAAGGTTATCAATTTCTCAGTAGATTCTACGGAAACTATCGGATTGAAAGCTCCGTATACTGATTTTGCTACTGCTTATATGGTGGAGGGATCGGCAAATAGTACCAAGATAAAAGAACTGACATTGAAACAAGTGCAGTTGCAAAATGAGGTGAATGAGTTGGTGAAGAAGATGCAAGCTCATCAGATAGGTGCTGATGTGTTTGAAGAGAAACTGGCTACCTTGATGAAGGACTATAAAGATGAAGTGAAAACAAAATATATATTTTCTGCTCCCAACACGGCGGCTGCTTATTTTGCTTTATTCCAGAAGCTGAATAATTATCTTATTTTCGATCCTTTGAACAGTAAAGAAGATATCAAGTGCTTTGCTGCTGTAGCAACCAGCCTGAATAACTATTATCCGCATGCTGTACGCTCTAAGAACCTTTATAATATTGTGATTAAGGGAATGAAGAATACCCGTACGCCGCAACAGAAAGTTCTGGAGTTGCCGGAAGAGGCGATTTCTGAAACTGGTATCATTGATATCGCTCTCCGTGATATGAAAGGTAACACTCATAAACTGAGTGAACTGAAAGGCAAAGTCGTATTGCTTGACTTTACTATTTACCAGAGTGCAGCTTCTGCTCCCCATAATTTCTTGTTGAATGACCTTTATACTAAATATAAAGATCAGGGACTGGTGATTTATCAGGTCTCACTGGATGCAGACGAGCATTTCTGGAAAACAACCGCTGACAATCTGCCCTGGATTTGTGTAAGAGATGCCAATGGAATTTACTCAAATGTGGCCGGCATGTATAACGTTAAGGAGGTTCCTTCGCTGTTCCTGATTAACCGGAATAGTGAACTGAGTGCCCGTGGAGAGACCATAAAAGACCTGGGTGCTGCTGTGAAAGCACTGCTGTAACTTGTTATAAATTAGAAGTTTTTATTTAAATATGTTACATAGCAGCAATTTTTGCTTGACACGCATTGTTTAAAAGGCTATCTTTGCAAAAGAAAAATCGAAAGAGGGTTCCAGCATGCTGACCATGTTGGAATTCTTTTTTGTTATATAATACCATTTAGAAACTAAAAAGGAGGAAAAAGTATGGCTTATATGTCAGAAGATGGCTACAAGAAATTGATGGCCGAACTGAAAGAATTGGAGACGGTAGAACGTCCTAAGATTTCGGCTGCAATAGCCGAAGCACGTGACAAAGGTGACCTGTCGGAGAATGCAGAGTATGATGCTGCCAAAGAGGCTCAGGGCATGCTTGAGATGAAAATCAATAAATTGAAGACGATTATAGCAGATGCCAAGATTATTGATGAGTCTAAGCTGAAAACAGACTCCGTGCAGATATTGAACAAGGTAGAGCTGAAGAACGTGAAGAACGGCATGAAGATGACCTACACTATCGTTTCGGAAAGCGAAGCCAACCTGAAAGAAGGTAAGATTTCTGTTAACACGCCCATTGCGCAAGGCTTGCTTGGCAAGAAGGTAGGTGAGGTAGCCGAGATCAAAGTACCGCAGGGTATGGTTAACCTTGAAGTAATGAACATATCATTTTAATGTAAAGGCAGGTCCGCATGCGGGCTTGCCTTAATTTATATATCATAAAAGCTATGGCAACAATATTCAGTAGAATTATCGCAGGTGAAATACCGAGCTATAAGGTGGCAGAGGATGATAAGTTCTTTGCGTTTCTGGACATCAATCCGTTGGTGAAAGGTCATACGTTGGTCGTTCCCAAGCAGGAAGTGGATTATATCTTTGATTTGAGTGACGAAGATTTGGCAGCAATGCATGTTTTCGCCAAGAAAGTGGCACGTGCCATCGAGAAAGCTTTTCCTTGTAAGAAAGTGGGTGAAGCAGTGATTGGTTTAGAAGTACCTCATGCGCATATACATCTCATTCCTATCCAGAAAGAATCGGATATGCTGTTCTCTAATCCGAAGCTGAAGCTTTCTGATGAAGAATTTAAAGCAATTGCCGAAGCGATTCGTACAGCGCTCTAAAAATAAAACTCCTTCCTTTTGATAATAAGAACGGGGACTGAAGTAAATTCAGTCCCCGTTTCCTTTATTTCGGTTTGAAAGTCTATGCTTTCAATTCTCCATTTTCCGGTTAAATATAATCTTCACCTAATTTTATTTGTGCATCGTTTACATATTTACGAATGGAATGTTCTTCGTCTTTTTTGCAGATGAGCAGCACATTGTCTGACTCGGCAATAAGATAACCTTCCAGTCCGTCGATGACAGCGAGCTTATTTTCTGGGAGTACTACAACATTTCCTTTGCTATTGTATAATAATGACTGGCATTTCAGCGTCACATTTCCTTCCTCATCTTTTGGAGACAAGTCGTAAAGGGAACCCCATGTTCCTAAGTCGGACCAACCGAAATCTCCTAATGAAACATATACATTGTCGGCCTTTTCCATGATACCGAAGTCAACGGAGACATTGGGGCATGCAGGGAAGTTTTCATCGATAAAAGCCTTTTCGGCTGGAGTGCCATATACGTCTTTACCCGGAACCAATTTAGAAGCCAGTTCGGGGAGTAATGCTTCTACAGCTTTAATGACAGAGTTTACATTCCACATGAAGAGTCCGGAGTTCCAATAAAATTCTCCACTTTCTACGAATACTTTAGCTAATTCCAACTCCGGTTTTTCGGTGAAGGTTTTCACTTTGTAGAAATTATCTCCGCTTTGTTCGGCTATCTGTATATAGCCATAGCCTGTTTCAGGACGATTTGGTTTGATGCCGAGGGTAAGTAGTTTTTCTGATTGTGATACGAAAGATAAGCCTCTTTCGATAGCATCAAGGAATTCACCCTCTTTCAGAATCAAATGGTCGGATGGAGCTACCACAATATTTGCATTCGGGTTCAATGCGCGGATGTGATAGGCTGCCCATGCAATGCACGGAGCTGTATTTCTGCGTGTAGGTTCCAGTAATATCTGTTCAGGATTCAATTCGGGCAGTTGCTCCTTTACGAGGTCGGCATACAGGTCGTTTGTAACAATAAGTATGTTCTCCGTAGGAATAACTTTGTTGAAGCGGTCGAAAGTCTGCTGTAAGAGTGATCTTCCTGTGCCGAAGAAGTCTAGAAACTGTTTTGGAAGTGTTTTTCGACTGAATGGCCAGAACCGGCTACCGATGCCGCCCCCCATGATAACACAAAAATTATCCTTATTTGTTGTCATATCGTTTGTTTTAAAAGTTTCTGCTAAAGTACACTATATTTTGGAAACATGGAATGTTTGCAGAATGTTTTATGACTTTTTTCTCCTTTTTTAGGAAAAGTATTGCAGGTTTAGAAAAAAGCTGTATCTTTGCACCGCAATTGAGAAATCAAGCATGCCCAGATGGCGGAATCGGTAGACGCGCTGGTCTCAAACACCAGTGGATTCACTTCCATCCCGGTTCGACCCCGGGTCTGGGTACTGAGGCGGAGAAAGTTGAAAAACTCTCTCCGCTTTTCTTTTCTTCCCCCCCCCCGTAACTTGTTGGTTTGCTGATAGATTAAGTCAAGTACTTTATTATAAGAATTGGTTCGATATGTTTTTCCGTCAAATTCGATTTTTTCGGGAAACATAGAACTTATCAGCTTGATTTTTATTCGACGGTTAGGGTTCTCACGCATTTCAACTTGTTGTTGTATGGTTGAGGCTTCTTTGGTATATCTCTCCAACATTCTGTTATATTGTTTTTTGGTTAGTTTGCCGTCCAGATATTTATCTTCAATGCTGTCTATCCGTTTTTGAATGATGGAAAGTTCATTTTGTAGTGCTACTACTTCTTTCTTACTTTCTCTGTACCTATTTTTTGTTGCTTTCTTTATAGTGAGCAAACCCAATAGGTCTACGTTCCGTTTGTTTATTAACATGCTTTTGTTTCTCTGCTAACTGTGACAATGCTAAGTAAATATCGTCAAGCTCTTTTCGGGTATCTTCGCTAAGGTCATTGACTGCTGCTATTGTGTCTTCGTTGCCTTCTTCCAACATTTTCATGCGTTGTTTTAGTTCTTCGATTTCCTTAGTTGTGCTATTTAAGGAAGACAAGTATTGACGTACTGTAACGAAAGCACGCATGATAGATATGTTTATTTCGATGGCAGATTCGCTGTTTAGTACAGATGAAAGCATAGCAACGCCTTGCTCAGTAAAAGCGAAAGGCATATATCGTGTACCACCTCTTTTGTTTGAGGACGCAATTTGCGACCTCAAACTTTCAAACTCTTCCTTTGTTAGTTCGAACATGAAATCGCTGGGGAAGCGTTTGAGGTTTCTTCTTACTGCTTCTTTCAGTCGTTTGGTTTCACTCCCATAAAGTTCAGCTAAATCAAAGTCAAGCATTACCTTTTGACCTCTGACTTCGTATATTTTATTCTGAATAACCTGTAATTCCATAATTTATAAGCTGTTTATATAAGGAACTATTCAATCTTTAGTATAAGAGAACGCCTATTTTTAAGCATTATGAATTTGGCACACAGTGTGTGCCGAATCTTGCTTTTCTAATTCGGTGGATGGCATCCGCCAATTTGGGTGTAGTAAATTTGGCGGTTGCTGACCGCCAAATCTCTAAGCCAAGCATATCATAGTCTAATATTGGCATGATTAACTAACGATTCAAAGTTCATATTTTTACTATTTGTGCAAAGTTACTATTTTTATTCTCAAAGCTTTAATTCGGGCAAACTATTAATTGCCTCTTCCTTCAACTTATCCACTGCACGGGTGTATTTCTCCGTATGCTTCAACCCGCTATGTCCGAGCAAGCTGGCTACTGTTTTAATATTAGCACCATTGTTAAGGATATTCACTGCAAATGAGTGGCGGGCCACATGGAAAATCAGCAGCAAAGCAGGCATAGGAATAATGAAGCCTGACAATAGGTAACCTGTTTAGAATGAAGTGATTTGCTCTGATTTGCTAAAAAGTGGAAGTTCAGAATACAGCGGAATCAGGCAGCTTTTCAGTTACCAAACCGTTAGCCGCTGAGTTACCAAGTAGAAACAGGTAACTGAAAGCGGATAAAAGAATCTGAAACGGCTTTATATTCGTTGATACACAGTGTTTTGCATATCAAAGAGCGCTTATAAACCCGGTAACTTTGCCGACCGGCAAAGCCCATAAAAGTTATAAGCGTATGAAAGAAGAAAAATTCAAGGTGTTGCTCTACCTGAAAAAGAGCAGCCCCGACAAGTCGGGCAAAACTCCCATCATGGGGCGTATCACTGTCGGCAAGTCCATGTCGCAGTTCAGTTGCAAACTCTCCTGCACACCGGACTTATGGAACCCACGTGAAAGCCGTCTGAACGGCAAGAGCCGGGAAGCGGTTGTCACCAACGTCAAGTTGGATAAGCTGTTGCTGTCCATCAATGAAGCCTACAACGCCCTTTTGGAGCGCAGGCAGCACTTCACAGCAGAAGAGGTAAAGAACTTGTTTCAGGGAAGCGTGGAAACGCAAATGACCTTGTTGAAACGGTTAGACCTGCTGATTGATGACTTGAAATCCCGTGTCGGTGTGGATGTTGCTGTCGGGACTATTCCCGCCTACCACTACACCCGTAAAGCCCTCGCCGAACTGATAAAAAAGAAGTTCAATGCCTCCGATATCGCTTTCGGGCAACTGAATGAACAGTTTATCCGTGATTTTCAGGATTATGTGCTGGGTGAAAGAGGTCTGGCAATGGAAACCGTGCGCCACTATCTGGCGATATTAAAGAAAATCTGCAAGCTGGCTTTCAAGGAGGGACATTCCGAAAAGTTCTATTTTGCCCACTACAAACTGCCCAAGCAGAAAGAGACCGCACCCAAAGCGTTGAGTCGTGAGGATTTTGAGAGGATACGGGATGTTGAAATCTCATCCCGAAGACCTTCGTTGGCTCTTACACGGGATTTGTTTCTTTTCGCCTGCTATACCGGAACTTCGTATGCCGATACGGTTTCCATCACCCGTGAAAATCTGTTTACGGATGACAACGGTGAATTGTGGCTGAAATACCATAGGAAGAAAAACGAGATGCTGGCACGTGTCAAGCTGTTGCCCGAAGCGATTGCCATGTTGGATAAGTTCAAGGACGATACACGGGAAACCCTATTGCCTGTTCAAGACTACAGGGTATTGAGAGCCAACATGAAAAGTCTGCGTATCCTCGCCGGGATGAAAGCCGATTTGGTCTATCATGCCGGGCGGCACAGTTTCGCCTCGCTGGTTACGCTCGAAGAGGGAGTACCGATTGAGACCATCAGCCGGATGCTTGGGCACAACAATATCCAGACCACACAAGTCTATGCCCGTGTCACCCCCAAAAAGCTGTTCGAGGACATGGACAAGTTCATCGAGGCAACCAAAGATTTCAAATTAACCCTTTAACAATAAACATCATGAGAAGTACATTCAAACAACTATACTATATCAACCGGGCAAAGGTAAAGGCAGACGGAACCACTGCCGTTCTATGCCGGATTACCATTGATGGTAAAAACAGTGTAGTCACAACGGGCATCTACTGCAAACCCGATGAGTTCAACGCTAAAAAAGGCGAGGTCAAGGATAGCAAGACAAATACGGCACTCCTGAGATTCAGGCAGAAGATAGAGCAGTCCTACCAGCAGATACTCAAGGAGCAAGGCGTTGTCAGTGCCGGACTGTTGAAAAACACGATTGTCGGTGTAAACTCCGTTCCGACCACTTTATTACAGGCAGGCATGGAAGAATTGGCACGGTTGGAAAAACGCTCGGTTGAGATAAACTCCCGTTCCACCTACCGCCAATCCATCATCTTCCAGAAATGTTTGAGGGAGTATGTTTTGACTTTCGGAAAAGAGGATTATCCGTTTTCAGAGATAACGGAGCAGTTCGGATTGTCTTATAAGGTATTTTTGCTGAAAGATATGGGTTGCAGCACGGATAAGGTGAACAAATGCCTGTGCTGGCTGAACAGGCTGATTTATATCGCCGTTGACAGGGAGATTCTACGGACAAACCCGTTGGAAGATGTTGCTTACGAAAAGAAAAATCCGCCCAGACTTCGTCATATCAGCCGTAGCGAACTGAAACGGATGATGGAAACCCCGATGGAAGATCCCATGCTGGAATTGGTACGCAGGATGTTTATCTTTTCTTCCCTGACCGGACTCGCATACGTGGATATATACAGGCTTTATCCGCACCATATCAGCAAAACCGCTGATAATCGGGCTTATATCCGTGAAAAGAGGGGAAAGACCAATGTGGAGGCTTTCATCCCGTTGCATCCGATAGCGGAACGGATACTTTTACTCTATAACACCACCGATGATACGAAACCTGTATTCCCCTTGCCAATCCGTGATATTCTCTGGCACGAGATACACGCTATCGGCAATGCGTTGGAATTTAAGGAGAATCTTTCGCATCACCAAGCCCGGCATACATTCGGAACGCTCTTATTATCAGAGGGTATTTCGATTGAGAGCATTGCCAAGATGATGGGGCATACGAATATTTCCACTACGCAGGTCTATGCGAGAGTTACCGACCAGAAGATTTCGGAGGACATGGACAGGCTGATGGAAAGGAGAAAGACAAGAAGTAATAATACAATCTGATAAAAATGAATATGGAAAAGGAAACAATAGTAACAATCAACGGGAACGGCATTGTGTCTGTTCCCGACAAAGTAATGATGCAGGATTTTGAGATAGCTGAACTGTTCGGGGTGATGATATCTACGATAAAATCCAATATACGCACAATTCTGAAAACAGGTATCGCAACAAGTGACTGCACCAACGGCGCAACGTTGGTTGGTAACAACATTTTGCCGGATTATCACGGCTTGGATATGGTAGTGACTCTTGCTTTTCGGGTTCAATCGCCGCAAGCGAAAATTTTCCGCAGGTGGATACTTAGACAATGTACCATCGCAGAACATCAAGTAGTTGTATTACAATTAATTACCGACAATTAAACTTGAACGAACAAAATTAATCATCAATAAGTGAACTGCACCTCGATAGCTGGATATAACTTTCGGGGTACAGTTCAAACATAATCTTTTTTTGATTGGTTTAAGCATAGCTTAGCCTATGATTTAATAATGTGCAGAAAAACAAATAAATAATTCACCATTTGGATTTCGTTGATTGATATTTTTTATACTTTTGCATATTTATTTTCTATGGGAAAGATTTTAGACTATATAGAGAAATCTGGTGGAGGCAAATATATTTGTTATAAAACCAAAAAGTTATCATTGGATTATAATGATAGCGATACTCTTGCATACGAAGATAAACCTGTGTCACAATTCAAAAAAGCGTTTTTGCAGAAACGGACCAAACACGAAAACAAACTATTCGAATAACAGGTACTCTTATTGAAAATACACCTCCAATCTTTAGATATTTTTAGATGGTTCCCGGCATACATACAAAGTGGATGATATTGCTATCGGCAAACGAATATTTCCTATTGTAGCGGGACAAGTCATCGTAGGTTGTTGCGAAAGAAAAGATAGAGACGAATTTAAGAAGTATGATATACTACAGAAATTGGTAATGTCATTACCTGATGATTTTGATGATGACGATGGCGGAGAAAATTTCTGTCGTTTGTACTGTGAGAATATTAATGCAGACTTAGCTAATATACGTTTTGTTAAAGAAAGAGATTTGAAAATCGCACGTCTCCTTCTTTATAAAACAGATGGTAATTCTGAATTCGGGCAAGGCAAAGACAATTTCAAAAATAGAGCTGTTGCAAAAATTCAAGCAGAAATGACTGACGATGAACAGTTAATGGTTGCAGATTTATGTAAGAAGAACAAGCTGGATGATGATAGTTGGCTAATAAAAGATGGCTCTTTAGAATATAACCCTCGTTTTTCTAATTTAGATTCTACTCAATGGAATAATTTAAGGTCAAATTACAGTCATGTCGTTGGCATTTCAAAATCATTCGACCCAGAATTGTTAGCTGATTACGAAGGTAACAGATTGTCTAAAGTTATTGCAAATCTAAAGCCATTTGAGAGAACCAAAGTCTATAAATATGAATCTTCTCACAATGGAAATGCTTTTGCTGTTTGGTATTTGAGATTAAGAAACAAAGATTATCGAGAAACTAATTTTTCAGATATAGTTAAGTGCGAATTGGTTTTGCATAAAGAGGGCGAACTAAAGGATACAGATTTAATAAACACAATTAGCGCAAATATTATCAGAGAAGCATATCCAGTATGTTATGGAGCGGATTCTCGTTGGGCTAATCACCTGTATCCAATATTTCTCACTGAATCATTTTGCAAGTCGAACTATATTGATAGTAATATCATTTTAAGCCTGTTCTAATATGAAGATTATAGGAAAAGTATCTGCAACAGAAAAACACCCATCAACAATAGATGACTTTTATTTTTGGACGGACAAGAAACTAATTCTTAGCCCATTTGACATCATAAAAGTTCAGCACGAATCAAATTCCACAACTTATGGGGTAGTTGAGGAAATCAATCATGTTACGGATGCGCTAAGTCATTTTACGAGTTATATTTCAAGTGATTTTGGAGAGACGGATGAAACAGTCGGGAATATGAATCGACTGGGGATGAACTATGTAAAAGCTCGTGTTATTTGTAATACGAAAAACATTTATACTCCTGTATTAGATAGCAAACAAGTATCTCTCTGTAATGAAGATGATATAAGAACAGCCCTTGGTCTTGATAAGGTTGATTACCCTCTTGTCTGTGGTTATTTACAGATGTATCAAGGTGAAGAAGCTCAAAAAATAAAAGTAGAGCTAAACTCTCATTTTCTTATTGGTCCTGACGGAGCTCACATTAACATATCCGGCATTTCAGGATTGGCAGCAAAAACGTCATACTCAATGTTCTTACTCAATGCAATACAGCATAAGTTTAGAACAGAAAAGGACGAAACGGCTGCATTTGTTTTTTTTCAATGTTAAAGGACGTGACTTGATGGCTATTGATGAGCCCAACATGGAGCTTGCAGAAAAAGACAAGGAGATATATAAGAAACTGGGGTTGTCTACCGACCCTTTCAAAGACGTAAGATACTACTATCCATATAGTACTGATGAACTTACAGGTAAGGTTCAATCTTACGCACAACCAGACGATGTCAAACGTCAAAAGGAAAATCACAAAGCATTTGCATACAAGTTTACATTTGATAAATCCCAAGATAAACTTGATTTATTGCTTGCTAATGAAGATGATAGTACTGGTACTTTGGAGAGTTGTGTAAATCACATCATCAATAAAGAGGGTAATTTTAAGGAAATAAAGGCATGGAAAACGTTCAACGAGGAAGTTGATAATTGTACTAAAACAGGCACGAGTGGTGGTACGAAGAATGAGATTCAAGTTACCAGCTGGCGCAAATTTAAACGGCGCATCGGTAAAGCCATCAAAAATGACATATTTTCAAAAGTCATCAACAATGGGGAGGTTGATATAACGGATGAGATTCAAAATAATCTTAGAGCTAACCAAGTTATGGTCGTTGATATAGCTCGTCTTGATGAAAATACTCAAAGCTTTGTTTTTGGTAGTGTTGCACGAGCAATTTATGATATGAAGTTGGGGGCAGACAGAACAGATATTCCTGATAAGGTTATTATTTTTGTTGATGAGTTGAATAAGTATGCTTCATCTGACATTCCGAATAATTCCCCCATTCTTCGCCAGCTTTTAGATATTGCAGAACGTGGACGTTCTTTGGGTATAATTTTATTTTCTGTTGAGCAATTTAGGAGTGCAATACGGGATAGAGTAAAAGGCAACTGTGCAACACAAGCATACGGAAGAACGAATGCCATTGAAGTATCAAAACCTGATTATAAATACATCCCAAAAGTCTATCAGAATATGATGACAAGGCTATCTCCGGGTGAGTATATAATTTCAAATCCTGCATTGAGGTCTCTTGTGAATATTAAATTTCCAAGACCTACATACAGGCAATTTCCTAACGGATAAAGAAAATTCACATGAATGAATATAAATCATCAGTAGGCAAAAATCTAATTGAGATATTGATGTTCTCAATGTACCCTGATGCAAAGATAATATACAGGGAATATATACAGAATGCCTGCGATGCAATAAAAGAAGCTGTCAATAAGGAGGTACTTTCTCGATACCGAGATGGTCATATTACTGTAAATATTGACGACAACATAAATAGGATACAAATATCAGATAATGGGATTGGAGTTCCATTTGACGATGTAGAACCTATTTTACTGAATATTGCCGATTCGCGGAAAGATGGGCGCAGTATGGCTGGACAATACGGTATCGGACGGCTTGTTGGGGCAGGCTATTGTAAAACGCTGTCATTTAAAACGTCTTATAAAGGAGAATCCAAAGCGTCTGAAATAATTTTTGATGTTGTTAAAGCAAGAGAAATTTTAGATAACGCTGATGACCGTCGTTCTGCTTCTGAAGTTATTGATGCAATTACAACCAAGAAAGAATACGAAGCTGATTCCGACGAACATTATTTTATAGCAACCCTCAATGATGTTCGTCAAGAATACCCCGAATTATTAGACAAAGAGATAATTACGAATTATTTAAAGGAAGTAGCTCCGATTGACTATGGACTTCCATTTAAGAATAACTTGATTCATAATTCTATCCCTGAAGAATATCGGCAGTTACAGAATGATATTTGTAATTTCCAAATATCAATAAATGAAGAATCAGATATTCGTAAAAGATATGGAATGAGGATTGAGGGGACTGGAGATGATATTCATACTTTGGAGTATTTTAAACTGGAAGATAGTAAGTTTGGACTGCTTGCATGGGGATGGTACGCAGTAACTGCATTTTCAAAAGCAATTCCTGTTGTAGATTCCAATAGAGGGATTCGATTACGGAAGCATAATATTCTGATTGGCAACCCTGATGTATTGAATCAGTATTTCAAAGAACCAAGAGGGAATAATTACTTTTATGGGGAAATACATGCCATAAATTCAAAATTGAAACCTGAAAGCTCTCGTAGTGGACTTGCACCAACTCCTGAAGCTATATGTTTCCAAGCTCGCCTGAGAGATTATTTTAATTCTCTTGTTCAGCTATATCATCTTGCTAATGACACTAAGAATGCCGTAAAAGAGATGTCAATTGTTTCTACACAAATTGACGACAAACAATCTTTAGCGAATATCCCCGAAGTTAAAGACAAATAGGATGCAGCAAAAAAGAAAATTGAGAGTATAGAACGAGGTAAAAATGCACAGTCTGATGTCGCTAAAAAAGTCATTGATATTATTAAGCGAAATATTGATGTAACACCCGACTATATTGATTTTACAGAAAAGCATTCTAAGCAAGGAGTTGGAAGAATTGAGAAAAGTGAGGCTATAGATATTCTAGACCCTTTAAAATCGAAATACTCGGAAGATAAAATAACGTTAATCCGACGTATTTTTAGTGCATTAACAGATAACTGTCCTTCTAAAGATAAAAGATTAATAGAAGAACTTAAAAAGAAAGTAGTAAAGGATTTAGATATATAATGGCAGATATTAGAAAAAGAAAAAAAGTATTGCTGATTGAGCCTAATTACTCCAACAAGTTTCCTCCTGTTGGATTAATGAAAATATCTACTTATCATAAAGAACTTGGTTTTGATGTCGTTTTCTATAAAGGAGACCTCAAGCAATTTGTCATCGAAAGAATTGCAGACAAGTGTATTAATGAGTTTACGTCGATAGACAACACTATTGATTGGTATATTAGAAAAGATCTATTTGTTGAATATATACGAACTAAAAGGAAATATATTTTACAGCAATTACATATCTCTGATTCTGAAATGGAGATATTGCTTTCTGCGAAAATTGCAGAATATAAAGAGTATTATTGGAAAGGTTTTTGGGAAAAAGAACCAGAATGGGACAGAGTATTTATTACTACTTTGTTTACTTTTTATTGGAATATAACGATAGACACGATAAACTTTGCTAAAAAATTAGTAAAAGAAGATGGTCTGTTTATGGTTGGAGGCATTCTTGCAACTATTCAATCAGAGGAGATAGAAAGGGCAACCGGAATAAAACCCCATAAAGGAATTTTAAATATCCCCGGACAGTTAGACAAAGGAGATGATAAAATAATCGACAATTTGCCGTTGGATTATTCGATACTGGATGAAATCGAATATAAATATGCCATGTCAAATGCTTTTTATGGATATACGACAAGGGGATGTATTCGTAAATGCTCTTTTTGTGCTGTCCCGACATTAGAGCCGATATACAATCCATATATTCCGTTAAAAGACAGAATAAATCAGACTCGTGAAATTTATGGAGACCAAAAGGATTTGTTATTGATGGATAATAATATATTGGCTTCCAAAAATTTCCCAGAGATTATTAATGACATTAAAGATTGCGGTTTTGGAAAGGGAGCTAAATTTACTCAGCCGGATATGCTTGCCATTTCGATACGAAATCTTAAACAAGGTATTAATGACAGGGCTTATATTAGAAAAAGCCAGTCGCTAATAATGGAATTTTATAACAAACTCAAAGGTGAAGAATCCTTTGATGTTTATAAGATTTTAATGAAGTATCATATCACCAAGTATATCACTTCTAAGAAAGAAAATATAATAAGTGCTTACAATGAATTGAAGGTTATATATGATAAACATTTGAAACCTTCGTCCAAACTTCGTTTTATTGATTTCAATCAGGGTGTTGATGCTCGTTTATTCACTGAGGAAAATGTGAAGTTATTAGGCTCGATAGCTATTCGTCCCTTGCGCATAGCTTTTGATGATATGAAAACCCAGAATGCTTATGAAAAGGCTATTCGTATGAGCCATAAGGTCGGAATTAAAGATTTTTCCAACTATCTACTATACAATTTCAAGGATAAACCTATTGAGCTATATCAACGATTACAAATAAATGTTGAGCTCTGTGACGAGTTAGGAATTAGTATTTATTCTTTTCCAATGAAGTTCCACCCGATTGCCGGAGAATATAGTCACAATAGGGATTTTATAGGAGAGAATTGGAATAGAAAATATATTAGGGCTGTTCAGGCTATTCTAAACAGTACAAAAGGGAAAATAGGAAGAGGAAAATCCTTCTTTTATGAAGCTTTTGGACATAATGAAGATGAGTATTTTGAACTATTGGAAATGCCCGAGACATTTATTCTATATCGTTTTTTCTTTAAATGGCTTGACAATAAACATGAAGCATCTGCATCAAGTTGGAGAAAATGTTGGACAGAGTGTATGAGCTCAATCTCGGAGAATGAAAAGCAGCAAGTACTTGACATAATCCATACTAATGTATTCAATGAAGATATTCAAACTCAGTTTGGAAATCCTTTAATAACGAAGTTACTAAGTTATTATACAAATTATCGGAAAGACATAATAACCGAAGGTACTGAGCTATATAAGCTAAAACAAGAATACGATAAGAATCCTACAAAGGCTTTACGTAGAAAAAAAAGAATAAAGCAAAGGGAATACCTGAGGCTGTAATTTAAACTGTGTCAGCAAAGCAAACAAATAAAGTATTAACTTTGCTAACACAGTTTTTTTATGAGTGAAGAATTTGATTTTGAAAGGATCAAGAACAAGGCAATCGATCAGCTCAAGGCTGGTAAGCCCTTGTTGGGTAAGGACGGAGCTTTTGCCCCGTTATTGGAGAGCATTTTAAATGCAGCCTTAGAAGGTGAGATGGATGCCCATCTTTCCGAGGATGAACGCATGAGTGGGAACCGTCGTAATGGCAAGATGCAGAAGCAGGTGCAAACTTCTATGGGTGAGGTGACCGTTTCTACACCCCGTGATCGTAATTCCACCTTCGATCCTCAGTTTATAAAGAAGCGGGAGACCATTCTTGCGGAAGGTGTTGCTGACCGCATAATCGGCCTTTATGCCCTTGGTAATAGTACACGTGAAATAAGCGATTGGATGGAAGAGAATCTTGGTAACCGTGTGCCTGCCGAAACAATCAGTTCCATCACTGACCGGGTACTTCCGGAAATAAAAGCGTGGCGTTCGCGTAGCCTGGACTATATTTATCCGATAGTTTGGATGGATGCCATTCATTATAAAGTCATGGATGAGAGAGGCTGTGCCATTACCCGTGCAATCTACAACGTATTGGCTATAGATAAGGACGGTCGTAAGGATTTGCTTGGGATGTACATCTCTAAGAATGAGGGGCAAACTTCTGGTTGAATGTGCTGACCGATTTACAGAACCGTGGTGTACACGACATTCTCATAGCTTGTGTCGATGGTCTGAGGGGCTTCCCGGATGCCATCCAAAGCGTATTCCCTGATACCATAGTGCAACTTTGTATCGTCCATCAAATACGTAACTCCATCAAATATATCGGCAGTAAACATCAGAAGGAGTTTCTTAAAGATCTGAAACGCGTTTACGGCGCAGTCAGCAAGGATGCCGCTGAAACGGAGCTTCTTGATTTAGATCAGAAATGGGGAGAGAAATATCCTATCGTCATCAAGTCGTGGCAGGACAACTGGGAAAAGCTCACTGAATACTTCCAGTTCACATCCGATA
>Ga0192245_10011_pt1 | contig 93885 bp, 82 predicted proteins | sample Koala_Koa27_M3_FD_131238 | JGI IMG/M metagenome (GOLD analysis project Ga0192245, IMG submission 131238) | Enriched cells from koala feces incubated with labeled cellulose particles, San Francisco Zoo, California, United States - Koala_Koa2-7_M3 ...
CGAACATCACTCCCCTGCACATGCAAGGCGATAAATCTCTTTACTGTCCAGCTTTATCAGCTTCACATAATTCCCAACCAACTCTCCTTTATTGCGATGCAGACTATCCGCCAGACGGTCAATATCTGGATTTTCAACACCCAATTCTTTAAATGTCACAGGCAGACCAAGAGAGCTAAAGAAAGCTTTCAGCTTACCAATACCCTCCAAAGCAACCGCTTTCTTATCTTCTGATTCAGGAACGCCCCATACACGAACGGCATATTGAGCAATCTTTCCTACATTATGCTCTACCATCCAAGTCATCCAGGCAGGGAAGATAACAGATAACCCAGCACCGTGAGTAACACCATAAATAGCACTGATCTCATGCTCCAGGAAGTGCGAAGCCCAATCTTCCTCACAACCTACGCCACAGGTACCATTATGCGCAATCATGCCCGCCCACATCAAGTTGGCACGCGCACCGTAATCTTCAGGATTTCTCATTACCTTGGGAGCTTCATTGATGATAGCCATCAAAGTGCCTTCACAAAGACGATCTCCAATTTCCACCTCCTGAGTGTTCGTAAAATAACGCTCCATGATATGAGCCATCATATCAGCCACACCGCAGGCGGTCTGGAAGGGCGGCAAAGTATAAGTAAGTTCCGGATTCATAATAGAGAATACCGGACGCAAAACTTCCGGTACACGCAGACTGAGTTTCTGCAAACCGTCCAGTTTCGTTATAACCGTATTACCGGAACCTTCACTTCCGGCAGCAGGAATAGTCAGCACAACAGCTACTTTCAGCGCTTTAGTCACTTTAGCCTTTCCGATATAGAAATCCCAAAAGTCACCTTCATAAAGCACACCTGCCGCTATGGCTTTGGCTGTATCAATGACAGAACCACCACCCACAGGCAATAGCATATCAGCCTGTTCACGGCGGCAGAATTCAATGCCTTCATACACTTTTGTATCCACCGGATTCGGCTGCACGCCCCCCATCAAACAATATTCAATCCCTGCTTCCTGCAAGGATTGCTTCACCCTATCCAGCAAACCACTCCGTACAACAGAGCCGCCGCCGTACACGATCATCACTTTCCGCGCACCATGCTTCCGCGCCAGTGCACCGACTTGCATTTCCGTAGCCTTACCGAATACAAATTCGGTAGGACTGTAAAAGACGAAATTATTCATAATTTATTATATTATTATATGCGAAATACCGGCATAAAGTAGTATAGCCATAATAAGTGCTTACGTTTCTCCACAACTGAAGAGATAAAAGTTTCCACAACTACATCATAAAATTACTGAACAGAAAGAAGCAAGCATCGCCAATCTCCGGAAGTTCTTTCTTGCGGGAAAGACGAATGCCGCACCGGGAACAAAAATCCTTCAACAGGAATTCAGTTTTGTTATCTTCCACCTCAATGGCGTGAGGTTTATTACCCTGCTCGCGCAAAACATTGACTAACTTCAATAGTAACTCCTCTGGATTGTTGTTCAAAGCATTCTGAGTCAAAATGGGAAATACCAACTCGTTGGCGGTATCCAAACAAAGTAATACGGTAGGGAGGTAAGGAGCTTCATCCTCATCTGCATCTATGGGCGTCGGCATATGCAGATACTTCATTTGTAATGTCCCGGAAACAGGCAACTTTTTCATCTCGCCTGCCAGTATGTCGTTGGCAAACTTTGGTGCAATACACTCATCAGGCAGAAAAGCAGGAAGCTGAGTAGTATTCCACTCGTATGTACCATCGGAATTGGGAATAAGGTACGGAACAGATTTTCCACCCTTTGCGGTAGGATAGTTGCCATTTACATCAAAGCCCAGCTTTACAAAGTCAGAGGTTGTCACCTTTGCCGCCACAGCAATAGCGGCCCGAAGCGCCTCAACGATATCACGCGCATCCTCCATACAAGTGATGCCATACTGCATCTTTCCAGGCTGATGCCGGGTAAAGTCAGGCCAGCCTTTAGAGCGTCGAATCTTCAGCTTATGGGCATCGGCATAATTACGGATGATTTTCTTTGTTTTCACATCCATGTCAGATGCTTGCATAAAGTCGCAATTGATGCAATCGAAAGTTGTTGTCATTTCAAACATTTCGATTTCTGAGAGATGTGCATTGCCTGAGCTGATAGTTTTCAAATAAGTAGTAAAACCTTTTCGCCCTCGGTAGAAACCCAAGGCAAGATGTTCACCTGCATTTCCCATCACGCAACAATATCCGGTTTCCCCATCGGATAGGCGAAATGCAAATACATCACTATCTGTCAACTCTTTCCACAATTCTGTGTCTCGATATTGAAATGCTACCGCAAGCATGTCGTCTACAAGAATCATTTTTCTTATTATTTATGGTTATAAATGTATTATTTTGTTCAAAGATAGGAAAAAAATTGAAACTTAGCGCAGGACGCAGTAATAAGCCTGATAAATAGCACGGTGCTTTCTTTTTTTGCTAAATATCATGTCGTTTTCGGGAATAATCAATATCTTTACATGAAATATCAAGTTAAATCAGTTGAAATGAAGCGTATCAATAGATTAAAAGTCGTTTTAGTAGAGAACGTTGAAACTTTCGATAAAATAGCTAATCTTCTGAATGTTGATATGAAAGAGAGATTCTATGACTCAAGCGGTTATATTGCCCAAATACCGTAGCGATTTGAGAATAGTTTTAAAAGAAATAATAATTAAGGAGTGAAGGGCAATTCTAACATTTAGAAGTATACATGGAACAATAAGATGAAATCATCATATATCAGTCTCAGGATGGTACGATAAAAGTTGATGTACTATTCTCTGAGGAGACGGTTTGGCTGACACAGACACAGATTGGGTCTCTGTTTGGAAAGGCTAAATCTACTATAAGTGAGCATATCAAAAAATATCTTCGAGGAAGGAGAACTGAATGAGAATATGGTTGTTCGGAAATTCCGAACAACCACTCAGCATGGTGCGATCGAAAATAAGACCTAAAGCCACGAAGTTAATTATTACAATCTGGATGTAATTATCTCAGTTGGCTATCGGGTGAAATCTGTGCAAGGTACACAGTTTCGTATTTGGGCGACACAGCGTTTGAGGGATTATATCATCAAGGGATTTGCTCTGAACGATGAGCGATTCAAGAGCGGCTCGTCAATGAACTACTTCCGGGAACTGTTAGACAGGATTCGGGAGATTCGCTTGTCCGAACGGCTTTTCTATCAACAAATCAAAGATATTTATGCTACAAGCATTGATTACGATCCGTCCGATGAAATGACCCTTGCCTTTTATAAAGAGGTGCAAAACAAACTTCTTTGGGCGGTCAGCGGGAAGACTGCGGCGGAACTGATATATTATCGGGCAAATGCCGCATTGCCGCAAATGGGGCTGACATCGACATCTTTACCCAATAAAGTTCGTAAGGCAGATGTGGAAATTGGAAAGAATTACTTGAATGAAGAGGAGATTGGGCTTTTGAAATTGATCGTAGAACAATTCCTTGCTTATGCAGAGACTCAGGCAATACAGCACAAACCGATGTATATGCGGGATTGGATTGAGAAACTGAAGCAGGTACTTACGATGAATGATAAAAACATATTGGAGCACGCGGGATCAATCTCTCATAAATTAGTACTGCAAAAAGCCGCTGGTGAGTATGACAAATACAGGGAGGTACAAAAACAGTTGGAGCGATTGGAAAGCATCAAAGAACTGGAGCAGGATATTCAAAAACTGAATAAAAATAAGAGAAAAAAGAAATAGTCTAAATTTTAAATTATAACAGAGACTGAAAAGGATTCTTGGTCTCTGTTATAATACTTCTAAATATTTTGGTTATCAACAAAATCTCTTCATATATTTACATAGAGTTATTTGAGGATTATATTATTCAATATATTTACTATAACGTTCGAAGAAGCGCTTGAACGCTCCCCATCTCATCAATCCTTTTTCAAAGACAAAGATACCCAGGAGAGCACAGGATATTCCCAATAATACATCAATCAGGTAATGATGCCCCGAATAAACGGCCGTACACCAGATACCCACCATAATAAACGCAAATAACGCTATCAGCCAGCCCTTACAACGGTTCATAATAGCATAAGCCAACGCTACAACCATATATGCCGCATGCAGCGAAGGAACGGCTGCAAATACGTTTGCATTACGCCCATAGATAGAGTCGAAGATTGTGCATCCCAGCAGTTCGTCAAAGCGTCCCAGTCCGGCCACATTTCCCGGAGTATCCAGCATCGCCTCAAATCCATAGTTCATAGCGTACCAGGGGGGAGCGGCAGGATGAATATAATATCCGGCAAAGCCAATAAGATTAACCAACAGGAAGACCATAGCAAAACGGAGATACATCTGGCGATCTCCCCTCAGATAAAGCCACAAACCGAAAGCTATGGGCACAGGCACCCAGCAGAGATAGAACACCCCGGCAAAGAAATCAGCTACCGGCCAGTGATGTATGGCAAAGTATTCACAAGGAATCAGCGTAGCTCCATTCACGGATATGCCGAAAAGAGACTTTTCCGCTTCATACAAGCCCTGCACATCAATAGGGTTCACCTGGTAATTGGGATACACCCGCATCCAGTCATAGGAAACTGCAAAAACAACAAAAGGCAGTAAAGCCACTGCCAGCTTACGGGTTGTCTTTCCTGCAAAAAACAGAACCAGAAACAATCCCGTCATTAGAAAATGCTCCGTACGAAGCCCGATACAAGTAGCTGTCAACAACAGAAAAGCCAACGTAATGACTACCAGCAATACCGTCTCTCTTACCGGAGGGAAATATCTTTTTATCATTTATTCAAAAGTTTATAGCAATGTGCCAGACGGACAAAAGCCGTCAGATTAGCCAATACGGCAATGATTGCCAGAGGAACAATCAGGATCAACATCGGGTCGAAGAGTGTACAATCGGAAAATATACCGCAGAACAAAGCTCCCAGACTGGTCAGTACCACTCGCTCAGGGCGCTGCATAATACCTACTTTACATTCCAGTCCCAGACCTTCGGCACGTGCGCGTACGTAACTTACCATCAGCGAACCGATCAAAGCAAGAAAAGTGATAATGGAACCCACGAAATAGCCCTGCAAGATGAGATAATAGGATATACCGAACAAGGTAAACAGTTCACTGTAACGGTCGAGCACCGAATCGTACAATGCCCCGAAGGTGGAAGACATATTGCCAAGACGCGCCACACGGCCATCCATCATGTCAAACAACCCGGCGAAGAGTATCAATCCGCCTGTCCATCCCACCAAAGAAAGATCCTCTTCCGAATCTGTCACTAACCCTGCATAAATAAATATACCGGCAGCCACAATGTTAAGTATCAACCCGGTAGTAGTAATAAAGTTAGGCGTAATGCCAATTTTAATCATGCCACGCACAACGGGATTGATAATCTTGTATATCACCTGTTGCAGCCAATCTCTGTAATTCATGTTCATTCTATTTTTTCTCCAAACGTTGTTTCAGAAATCTTTTTAAGTTGTGGTTCCGGTAGACGAAAACCCGTTGCAAATAATAGTTCCAGAAGAATGCAACCAGCAAGGCAACCGTAATTTTAGACAGGATAAACACATCATAGACGTAATATCCCAGCAACCCGTTCACCCATTTCATTCCTGCCAGCCATTCCGTCAAAGCAAAAGTACCCCATGTGTTAATAAGAATGCTCCCACCCCAGACTATAAAATACTTCAGCCCCACATATATCTTCTTGCAGTCTTCCGCCTTAAATACCCATTCATAGTTGATTACACAATTGACAATACCGCCAACCACAGAACCTATAAATGTGGCATACAAATAATATATACCAAATAATTTCACCAAAAGAATAGTTATCAGAAAATCGATCACCGTAGCTATCTGTGCAGAAAGCTGCGCCTTCATAAAAAGCCACACTTCCCTGCGCCAACCAGCAAACCGACTCTGTTCTTCTACTCCATCAACCATCTCGCCACAATTAAAACAATGAAACCATACACTCCTGCCAATACGTCGTCCATCATCACTCCCACTCCGCCCGGAAGATTTTCCATCCGCCTGATGCCCAGCGGTTTCAGAATATCAAAGAAGCGGAACAAAACAAATGCTGCCAGTCCATACCAGATATGACCTGCCGGAGCTGCCAGGAGCGTGATCCACACACCTACCATCTCATCCACCACCACGCGCGACGGATCTTCACCCCAGTAGGGTTCCAGACGGTCGGTAGCCCAAATGCCGGCTACGGTGAACAGGGATATCAATGCGACAGTCGTCCACAACAGACAAGTTTCTGATATGAGTAAAGAAAGTCCGAACCAGATTAGCGTAGCGAGTAAAGCGCCCGCCGTGCCCGGAGCAAAGGGAGAAAAGCCTGAGCCGAAGCCCGTGCCTATCAGGACAGGGAAGAAGGAAGGTCTCCTCATAGAAAAAAGATATAAAAGAGTGATAAGGTGACAAAGTGGTAAAGCGGTAAAGTAATACTACATCACCACTTTATCACTCTACCACCTTATCACCTTATTATTATTTATTAATCCAGATAGCTCGGTGATTTTTCACCCACCATCGTACGGATTGTTTCTTTCACCATTCTCCATTGAGTGAACAGATCATGGATCGGTTCATGCTCAAAGTCGTGCATCGGGCTCTTGCAGAAGAATGACAACCAAGTCTGGATTCCAGACATACCTGCACGCAATGCCAGGTCACTGAAAATAACGAGGTCGAGTGCAATAGGAGCTGCAAGAATAGAGTCGCGGCACAGGAGGTTTACTTTGATTTCCATCGGGTAACCCATCCATCCGAAGATGTCGATGTTATCCCATGCTTCCTTATTATCTTTACGGGGAGGATAGTAGTTGATACGAACCTTGTGGTAAACATCACCATAGAGGTCGGGATATTTTTCCGGTTCGAAGATGTTATCGATAACAGACAACTTGCTGACTTCTTTTGTTTTGAAGTTTTCGGGTTGATCGAGCACTTCACCGTCACGGTTACCCAGGATGTTGGTAGAGAACCAACCGCTTACACCCAGCATACGAGTCTTGAACATCGGAGCGAGCACTGTTTTCATCAGTGTCTGTCCACTCTTGAAGTCCTTACCGGAGATGGGCACATTCATCTTCTTAGAGAATTCCCACATTGCCGGAGTATCTACACACAAGTTAGGAGCACCCATGATGAACGGAGCACCTTCTGCAATTGCAGCATAAGCATAGCACATACTCGGAGAAATCACTTCCGTGTTATTAGCCTTCATCGCTTCTTCCAAAGCAGCAAGCGACTCGTGTTCTTTACACAACGGAACGTAGATTTCAGTACTTGCAGCCCACAGCACAGCAATACGCTCGCAGTTGTTGACAGCCTTGAAGTTACGGATATCCTCACGCAGTTGCTCCATCATTTCCCAACGGGTGGCAGCCTGCTTGATGTATGTACCATTCAGACGTTTTGCAAAGTTGTGGTCAAAGGCAGCAGGCATCGGTTTGATGGCTTGCAATTCCTCTTTTACCAGATTTAAATCTTTCTCTTTCAGAACTTCTGCATACATCGCAGCTTCGTATGCATTATCAGGGAAGATATCCCATCCGCCGAAAACAATGTCGTTCAAATCTGCCAAAGGCACTACGTCCTTAATCAGCTTTTCGTCGTTGTTCTCCATGCGTATTGTGGCCATCTGTGTAATAGACCCAATAGGTTTTGCCAGTCCCTTACGAGCAGCCAATGTACCCGTGATCATGGTGGTTGAGACCGCGCCACCCACTCCGACTACCAGTACACCCAAACGACCAGTTGCCGGCTTAATGTTTTCTTTCATTGCCATTGTATCTTTTAAAGTTTAAAAAATTGCTCAAATTTAGGCTATTTTGTTCAATTGAGACTTGTCATTTTATCCAATTTAATGTTCTATTAGTAAGATTTAAGTTAAAATATCATGTGCAGACTGATTCTAAGACCGGATTTATCAATTCCAGGCAGATTTCTGTAAGTTAATCGCCATACATAATCGAAACGGAGAACCTTCAAAATATTCTCTACACCGACACCCACCTCCATATAAGAGGTATCCCCCATATAAGAGGTTGTGACGGGAAAACGAAAAAGGTCATTGCTGACTGTCGGATTATTTTTATCGCTCAAATTCCCGTACAATCCCCGAAACGAAAGGACTTCACGCCATTTCAACTTTTTCAGCAAAGGTACGCGGTTGAACAAAAAGCCATTTAGATAGTAAGTAACATCCCACGAAGCATATTTATCATTCATAAACTCCATGGCATTCATCAGGGAGTAAGACTCCGGCTGAATGGTATAAGAGAGGTTGGCGTTCGGGATAATCAGTAACGGGAAAGGTACTTTATTCCAAACTTTTCCGGCCTTCAGGATAACGTCCGTATAGCCGAAGGCCGAAAACCAGAAACGTTTCTGAAAACCTGCCTCTGTATATTGATAGGTATAATCACCGCCCAACACTCCTTTTGCAGCCATCGTATGCGAAAGCGAGAAGACCGGAGCATCCAGCGATACCGGAAAGCGGTTCCATTGCGTCTGAAAGAATTTTTCATTCGGCGCATAACGCAATTTTACTTCAAACTCGGTATTCGATATTTTCTTCACGGGCGTTGCCATCTCATCCTGTTTCAGGAAAGGGATAAGATACGAAGACTCATCCTGCCGGAAGCGGGAAGTGAGCTGAAAAGAGAAACCGGAATGGAACTCATTGGTGTAAGTCAGCTCCGCCTTGCGCTGATAGCCTATCCGGTCGTCTTTCTGGCGCTTCAAGCTCAGAAATACGTTGTCCTGACGGTATAGAGGTAATGTTGTCCGTATTGGTTTACATCCGAGGTATATCGTGCTTTCAAAGAGTGAATAGGGAATTCGTTGGCATACTCCTTCTTCTTATGGAAAGAATATTCCACTTCAACCATTCCCTTCATCCGATGGTCTTTGAAACCGTAAGCCATGTACCCTTTATAGAATAGGTGTGGATTAAGCCACGCCGTAGTCATACCTCCCGCACGCAGACGCACACCTTCCAGGGTATTGCCGCTTATGGTGGTATTCATCATACCTATATAGAACAAAGGTTCTTTCTCTTTAGGCGCGGGTATATATCCGGTAAACAGCACTTTCAAGGTCTTCTCCGTCCAGTAATAGACAGGATACGTGCGAAGCTGCGCCATCATTTTATCAACGGAAGTTTCCTTCTTGCTGACTTCCACCTGACGGTTATCGTCCCAGTAAGCTTCCGTGCGATGCGTCGCTTCGGCCGGCTCAATCACTTTTTCCGGCTTCTTAAAGGCCGAAAGGGCATCCGCAGAAGGTTCATACACATAATTCCTGTAATATACATCCCACTTGGCATAGATACCGTCACTGTTGTCCACCAACTTAAATTCGGTGGTGATATGTTCGTCAGCCAACTGGCGCGTACCGTCTGCCCCACGGGTAAAGTTCTGTTCAAGAGACATATAATCCACAAAATTCAGATTGATTTTCTGTGGAAAGTTCATGGTGGCACGACGTACGAAATAAGTACTGTCCAAAGTAACGTACAAGTGTCCCGTAAAACCGAAGGATTCGGAATTGAAGGGTACGAACGTCAGGTCCACACAAGGTTGGCCCGCTATCGTAAGCGTATCCATCAGATAATATTTATAGAATGAAGGGCCCAGAGAAGAGAGTGGACTTACGAACTTATTGGTGAACAGCGTGATGTTGTTCTCATAAATATCCACATCCGTCATCGTCACACTGATGGCTTGCTCCATGCCTTGCTGTGAAAGCATCTCATCCACACCGGCCTGTCGGCGGGCATGCACGCGCTGTTTCTGGCTTTTGGGAGATTTGCGGTAATAGTCCGTAGCCAGCAGCTCACGGTTGGAAACGGCAAGCACGGGCTTTCCCGTAACGGCGGAAGTATCCACATAGTCCGTCAGGAACTTGAATTTACGATAAAGCCACTTCTGTTGCTTTACGCTGTCGAAGTTGTTGATGGCAAAGGTCATCTTCTCATAACGATCCCGTTGCCAGAAGTCCAACTCTTTGGGCGAATAGTCATCCCGATGTTCAATCATTTGTCGCACAAATTCCACGGCGGGATTATCTTTTTTCTTGTATCGCTCCCGTTTGGGTTTTACCAACACTTCGTTCAGGGCATACGTTGCCGGAGAAAGGGCAATGGTAAGACGGACACTTTGTGCCGGATGAATAAGACGGGTGTATTCATTATATCCAATGGCAGAAATAACCAGCATGGCTTGGGGGCGGTAGGTCTTGAAAGAAAACTGTCCTTTGTCGTTGGTCATACCTCCTTCGGTAGTACCTTTCAGATACACAGATGTATATGGGAGAGGCTCACGGGTTAACGAGTCTGTAACAACACCTTGTACCACATATTGTGCTTGCAGGGGGAAGCTCATCCAGCAAAGGCTGATGAACAGTAAAATCCTTAAAAAAGTAAACCTCATACCTATTTTTATAATGTTGAAAGATGAATGAGAATTCAGCGTCGGCCGCGTACCCATCTTCGCTAAATAATCATTCCTTCTTCTTTAACGCCCGCAAAGGTACGCAAGAAAACTATTTTAGAAAGTTCAGTTTTGCTGAATAAATGTTCTAAAAAACCACTTTTGCACGAAACACTTCCTTTTGCAGGCTGTTGTATATATCTTAAACGACGCGAAAAGCATCGAAAACCAATTAATAACCTAAACAACTTAATTATGGAATGGATAATAAACCAGCTCAGGGAGCGCCCCGAACTTGCCATATTCCTCACCCTGTTTCTGGGGTTCTGGCTTGGCAAGCTACGCATCGGGAAGTTCAGCTTGGGGACGGTCACAAGCGTATTGCTTGTAGGCGTATTGGTAGGACAGTTGAAGATCGACGTACCAGGCCCCATCAAATCCGTGTTCTTTCTTCTCTTTCTGTTCGCCGTCGGGTATAAAGTAGGACCGCAATTCTTCCGCGGACTGAAAAAAGACGGACTTCCCCAGGTAGGCTTTGCCGTGCTGATGTGTGTATCGGTATTGGTGGTAACCTGGCTTCTCGCCCTCGTGATGGGCTACAATCCCGGTGAAGCCGCCGGATTACTGGCAGGTTCGCAGACCATCTCCGCCGTCATCGGAGTAGCCGAAGACACCATGGCAAACATGGGACTGGACGAAGCGCAACGCCAAAGTTATATCAATATCATCCCCGTATCTTATGCAGTGACTTACGTTTTCGGTACGGCAGGTTCAGCCTGGGTACTCTCCTCCCTCGGTTCCAAACTATTGGGCGGACTGGAGAAAGTGAAAGCTGCCTGCAAAGAACTGGAGGCCAAAATGGGTAGTTCCGAGGCAGACGAACCGGGCTTCATGCACGCCGCACGCCCCGTAACCTTCCGCGCCTACAAGATAGAAAACGAATGGTTCAAGCAAGGCCGTCGGGTGATAGACTTGGAAATGTACTTCCAGAAAGATGGCAAACGCCTGTTCGTAGAGCGCCTGCGCAAGCAAGGAGTCGTTCGGGATGTATCCCCGAATACCGTATTGAATATAGGAGACGAAGTCGTTCTCAGCGGACGCCGTGAATTCGTTATCGGCGAAGAGGACTGGATAGGCAATGAAATACAGGACGCACAATTGCTCGATTTCCCGGCAGAAACGTTGCCTATCACGGTCACAAAGAAAACGTTCGCCGGAAAGACAGTGGTGAATATCCGCCGGCACAAATTCATGCATGGCGTCAGCATCCGCAGCATCAAGCGTGCGGGAATTGAAATACCCGTATTGGCACAGACCAAATTGGATGCCGGCGACGTCATCGAAGTAGTGGGCACCAAGCAAGAAGTGGAAAGTGCCGCTGTACAAATAGGATATGTGGATCGACCTACCCACCAAACGGATATGATATTCGTTGGATTAGGAATTCTGATAGGTGGTTTGTTCGGTGCATTATCCATCCACATCGGTGGTGTCCCCATCAGTCTGAGTACGAGTGGTGGCGCATTGATAGCCGGATTATTCTTCGGTTGGCTGCGCAGCAAGCATCCTACGTTCGGACGTATTCCCGAAGCTTCCTTGTGGGTACTGAATAATGTAGGGCTGAATATGTTCATTGCTGTAGTGGGAATAGCTGCCGGACCGAGTTTCGTACAGGGTTTCCGGGATGTCGGGCTCAGTTTATTCATTGTAGGTGCCATAGCCACTACCTTGCCGTTAATCATCGGTTTACTACTGGGTAAGTACGTCTTCAAGTTCCACCCTGCAATAACACTGGGATGCTGTGCCGGAGCACGTACAACGACAGCCGCACTCGGAGCAATACAAGATGCAGTGGAAAGCGAAACGCCTGCACTGGGTTATACGGTAACGTATGCTGTGGGCAACACCTTATTAATAATATGGGGTGTCGTCATCGTACTGCTGATTTAACCCGGCGGATATAGCATACAACTGATATACCGTATGCAAGAAACTAATCGCCGCGATGCGAAGAATTAATCTTCAGAATGCATATTATTATTCTTACAACAGCTATTGTAAGAAAGAAACATATCTATTGTATGATAATAGTACAGCTGTTGTAAGATACAATAACAGTTATAGTATGAATAGTTTTATGCATCTCCGGGAATAGATTCTTGCATCCCGAGAGTTAGTCTATCGCACTCCCAGGATTAGTCTATTGCATCCCGCAATTATATGATAACAATTAAAACTTAACGATATGGATACCAAAAACTTAGAAAAGAAAATGGAAACGATCAGCCCATTCGAGCTGAAAAACCAATTGATCGATATGGCCGATGAAAGCCTGAAGAAAACTGCCCGCACGATGCTGAACGCTGGACGCGGTAACCCTAACTGGATAGCTACCACCCCTCGCGAAGCCTTCTTCCTCCTGGGACAATTCGGACTGGAAGAATGTCGCCGCGTCATGAACCTCCCCGAAGGCATCGCCGGCATCCCTCAAAAAGAAGGCATTGCCTCCCGTTTCGAAGCCTTCCTCAAAAAGAACAACGCCGCCCACGGTGCCAAGCTCCTGGAGCAAACTTATAACTACCTGTTAATGCAACATGCCGCCGATCCCGACTCCCTGGTACATGAATGGGCAGAAGCCGTCATCGGTGATCAGTACCCTGTACCCGACCGCATCCTGCACTTCACCGAAATACTGGTGCAAGATTACCTGTCGCAAGAAATGTGCGATAACCGCCCTCCACGCGGCACATTCGACCTCTTTGCCACCGAAGGCGGAACCGCCGCCATGTGTTACCTCTTCGACTCCCTCCAGGAGAACTTCCTGCTGGATAAAGGTGACGGCATCGCCCTGATGGTGCCCGCTTTCACCCCCTACATTGAAATTCCGCAACTGAGTCGCTACCAGTTCAACATGATAGAACTGCATGCCGACCGCATGACGGACGACGGATTCCACCTCTGGCAATACAATGACAAGGACATCGACCGCCTGAAAGATCCCGCCATCAAAGCGCTCTTCGTGACCAATCCCAGCAATCCGCCCAGTTACGCCCTCAGCCCGGAGACGATGGCACGTATTGTTGATATCGTGAAGAATGATAACCCCAACTTGATGGTTATCACGGATGATGTATACGGCACATTCAGCCCGCACTTCCGCTCATTCATGGCCGAACTGCCGCACAATACGCTTTGTGTCTATTCCTTCTCCAAATACTTCGGAGCTACCGGTTGGCGTGATGCCGTCATCGCCCTGCACGAAGACAACATCTACGACAAGCAAATCGCCCGCCTGCCGGAAGATAAACGCAATGCGCTGAACCGCCGTTACTCAAGTCTGACTCTGCATCCCGAAAAAATGAAGTTCATCGACCGCATGGTAGCCGACAGCCGACAGGTTGCACTGAACCATACCGCCGGCCTGTCATTGCCCCAACAGATGCAAATGAGTTTATTCGCTTCCTTCGCCCTGCTGGATAAGGAAAACAAATACAAACTGAAGATGATGGAAATCATTGAAAAGCGTCTGCATGCCTTGTGGGATAATACGGGATTCACATTGATAAAAGATCCGCTCCGCGTAGGGTATTATACAGAGATCGACATGCTGGTATGGGCAAAGAAATTCTATGGAGATGATTTCGTAGAACACCTGAAACGTACCTACAGCCCGCTGAACGTCGTATTCCGCCTGGCGAAAGAAACGTCTCTCGTCCTGCTAAACGGCGGTGGTTTCGATGGTCCGGAATGGAGCATACGCGCCTCGCTTGCCAACCTGAACGAAAAGGACTATGTGGTCATCGGCCAGGGCATCAAGCGGATTCTTGACGAATACGCAAAGGCGTGGAAAAAGACTACGGAAAAATAATGCGGAACCGTGTCAACCCATCACTGTACGTGCGCAAAGAGAACGTACAACCATGACGGGTAAGCACCTCGCGAATAAACACCAGACCGATTCCCTGCCCGTTCGGTTTGGTGGAAAAGAAGGGACTGAAGAGCTTTGCTTCAGTCTCTTTTGTTATACCGGGGCCATTATCTACCACTTCAATCGTGGTAGGAGCGATTGTACGGACTACAACCCTACCCTGCTGGATCGTTCCTTCGGGCGCATGCTCTATGCTTTCCGCAGCATTCTTGATAATATTCACCAATACCTGTTCCAAGAGTGCCGCATCAAAGCGTACCGGTTCCAGCTTCGGATCACATTCCAGCCAGAGAAGAATATTCCGGTCGTTACACATACCCTCCATAAAGCGTTTACACATGGAAGCCAATTCATTCAGTTTGCCCGTAACCAAGGCGGGCTCAGGAATCTTCACGACATCGGCAAAACGGGTAATAAAGCGGCTCATGGAGAAGCAACGTTCGGTACAAACGCGCATTACATCGCAGATATCCTCCATATCCTCTTCGGTGGAAAGAGCTTGCTCCACGGTATCGAGGGTAGATGTAATACCCGCCGTCGTATTGTTCACCTCGTGGGCAATCATGCGGATCACCTTCTCATACGCTTTCTTTTCAGCACGCATCACCTCGTCCGTCATCTTCTCTATCAGATAGAAAGGGTGATGAAAACCTCTGTCGATAAAGGAGGAATGGGTACACTTATAGATATTCGAGTCATTCAGACGCACCACTGCCGTCTGATCTTTTGAGATATTCGCCAGTTCTTCAGCCAAAGGAGAGTCTATATTCTCAATTTTCTTTCCCATAATCTCTTCCAGGCGTACTCCCATCATCTTCAATCCCATCGGATTGAGCTGGGATATTTCACCGTTCAGTGTGGTAATGACAACTCCCATCGGCGAAGCCTGGATAAGCAAGTCCAGGAAATGGTTTTGCTCGCGCAGACGCAAACGTTCGTTCTTTAATTGCTCCATCATACGGTTGAACACATTTACAATGCGGTCCGCCTCGTATTGCCCTACTTTGCTGAGCCTGCTGCTGAAATCCTGTTCCCGCAGCAATTCCATACCGCTGCCGATAATATTCATCGGTTTCACAATCTTACGGTAGAAGATAAACAGGAACACCAGGATAAATGCAATGATCCCCTCCACAATGTAGAGATGCAACGGCTTCATCCCCTTCGCCAAGTAGAGAAGCACACCACCTAAACCCAGAAGGAAAAGGACAAGTATGGAGAAATAGAACTTTATTCTCACTTTTCTGTGACTGTTATATTAAACTTTTCCAGTCGGCGATAGAGTGCGGCACGACTAATGCCGAGCGTCATAGCTACCTGACTGAGATTTCCCTTATGGCGATCGAGCGCCTGCAAAAATAGTCTGACGCTCTATTTCATCCAGCGTCATGCCTGCCAGAGACGATGCGTCCGAAGCCTTCACCGGTTCATTAGGACGCAGATACTGTGCGTCGAAATCCGAAGCATCCAGCGTCGGTTTTCCGCTGACGAGGATCGTACGTTCCACCAGATTCTTCAATTCACGGATATTTCCCGGATAAGGCAAGCGGGAAAGGAAGTTCAGGGCATCTGCCGAGAATTCCGTGCGGGGCAGTCCGTTAATCTCTGCCTGGCGGTCGGCAAAGTGGCGTGCCAGCAAAGGAATATCTTCACGGCGTTCGCGAAGGGAAGGCAACTTAACGGTTATCAGGTTGATACGATAAAACAAATCTTCGCGAAATGTACGTTCCGATACCATCTTGTGGAGGTCGGCATTGGTAGCGGATACTACACGTATATCCGTCTTGCGGGGACGGCTGTCACCCAGCACTTCAAACGTCTGATCCTGCAACACACGAAGCAGTTTCACCTGACAGGAAGGATCGAGGTCACCTATTTCATCCAGAAAGATAGTACCCTTGTTGGCAAGTTCAAAGCGCCCTACACGGTCTGTTGTCGCATCCGTAAAAGCACCTTTCTTATGGCCGAACATTTCGCTTTCAAAAAGGCTCTGCGAGATACCGCCCAGGTTGACCTTTACAAACGGCTGTTTCACCCGCTGGCTGTTGATGTGGATGGCTTCGGCAATCAACTCCTTACCCGTTCCACTCTCACCGGTAATCAGTACCGAGGCATTGGTACGCGCAATGCGTGCCACTGTATTCAGCACTTCCATCAATCCCTGAGATTTTCCGATGATATGGCTGCGGTTCAGCGTCTCGCTCTGTTCTTCCGGTGCATCTTTTGGGACGGCAGTCAGTTCAAGGGCTGTCTCGATGCGTTGCAGCAAAGCGGCATTGTTCCACGGCTTCGTGATAAAGTCGAACGCGCCCGCCTGCATACCCTGCACGGCAAGTTGTATGCTTCCCCACGCCGTCATCAGGATAACGGGTACATCGGGACGGAATATTTTCACTTGCTTCAGCAAAGTCAATCCCTCTTCTCCCGTTGTGGAAAGGGTGAAGTTCATGTCCATCAAAATGAGGGCAGGTGCCTCGGCACGCACCACATCCATTGCTTCGCGCGGTCCGGGAACAGTTTGCGCTTCATATCCTGCACGTTTCAGCATAAAACTGAGGGAAGAACGTACGGCACTATCATCGTCGATTATCAGTATCATAAGATTTCGTTGTTTTATGGTTTGCAAAAATAAACGATTTCACACAGAAAGCACAGAATAACACTGTTTTTTTCAATAACAAGCGAAAAACGGTTATGAGTTATAAGTTATTATTCATAACTTATAACTCAAACTCAGTCTCTCACAATTTCTTCAAAGTCCGCCTCCAGTTCACAATTCCGTTCAAAATCCCAAAGTGTCAGACTGCGGATTTGATAGAAATAGTACCAATAATAATAAAGCTCGGAAATATGTTTCTGCCTTGCTTCATCTTTTGATTTCTGTGCGTCGTTCAGGTCCAGCGTACTGATTTGTCCGATCATAAAGGTTTCCACACTGGTTTTATAACGTTTCTCGGCAATGCCGTCAGCTTCCTGTGCAATACCCAATTGTTGTGCCTGATTATTGAAGTTCGCTACGAGCAGGAAAATATCCTGATTGAAGTCCATCTGTTCCTGACGGATTCTGGAAAGCACCACTTCACGATTACTCTTTGCCACACGTACTTTTCCGCGACGTTTTCCCCAGTCCAAGATAGGTACTTTCACACCTACCTGCACAATCTGATTATCAAGCAGCCCCTTGTAAGCGGAAGTCAAATCACGATCCTGCCCTGTATAACCCACACTGGCAAACAGGTCGATGCTGCGCAAATTGCCGCGAGCCGTAGCCACTTCATAGTCCGCTTCCAACTGGCGACGACGGATATTCTGTGCAAACGAGTTCCGATCCAGAGCTTTGTTCAATACAAGATTATATTCCATCTTCATATCCGGTGCCGAATTCGGCAACATCGGATTCAGATTCTCATCTTCCGACAAACCGAGGAACGAACGCAACTGGAACATTTTCGCATTCAGGTTACTCTCCGCTTCCGTCACATCCGCCTTACCTTGCAAAGCATTCAGTTTTAACTGCAACAGGTCATTTTCAGAAATCTGCCCCATCTTACGTTTTGCCACTGCTACTTCATAGAGGCGGTCGGCATTCACTTTATTCTGGTGAGCAGTTTTCAAATTTTCTTTTGCCAGCAGCAGATTGAAGAAATAAGTGATTGTCTTCATCGTCACCTGTTCCGTAGCAGTGATAAAGGCAGCTTTTGCTTCTGCATATCTCACCGGTTCGATACGACGGTTCCACTTCAGATTGTTCACTCCGAAGATAGGTTGCGACAATTCCAGGCTGACGGGGACGGACATAAACCGTTTATCTCCTCCGGACCCTAATTGCTTGATATATTCAAGAGAAGAGGCCAGTGACAGTTTACCGCCCGTAAACCATAAGTTCTGGTCTATGGAGAGCGTTCCGGAAAGTCCCAGCGTATTGTTACGCACAAATGAGTAGGAACCATCCGAGTTTTGATATCTGCTGTAAGATTTATTGTAATTGGGTAAAGTACCGTTCAGATTCACTTCCGGTAACAGGTCGGCACGGAAAGTACGATATTCCCAGTATGAAGTCTTCAATTCATTCAGCGCTACGGCGGCATCCACTGACTGGGTACGTGCCAAAGCTATCGCTTCATTTAAAGTGATGAGACGTTCACGTTCGTTTGTCAATGTATCGTTCTGTGCAAAAGCGGCGAACGGAAATAGCATCCAAGCTGCGAGTAAAATATTCCTTTTCATGTTTATCAAAAAATAGTTGTAAACAGAAAAGCAAAGAGCGTGCCAAAGCGTCAGGATGCTTCTGGGCAGGGGTGGGTGTTCATTATCGGACAGTGGGGATGTTCAGAAATGGACATCTTCTTTTTACAAAACAGGCTCCAGTATCTGATAATCTCTTATTGCCATCTTATTTGTTGCTACAAAATAGATCTTATGTTCCTTGAATAAACGGGTCTGTTCAATCAAATCTCCTACTATCATTTCATTAAAAGCAGTTTTATTCCGGCGGGGAAAAGAAATTACGGCATGTACCTTATTCGTGTCTGAAATCAAATTATGCTTTCTAAAATCCTGAATAGTAGAAACTAACTGGGATTTACACTTTTCCTTATAAACTGCAATATTCTTAGGTTTGCAGTCCTTTATCTCAACAAACATAATCCAGCATCCCTCATTACCGGACGAAGGAAAAAGACAACATTCACAATGTTCTATTTGCAATCCTTTATCATCCTTAAATTGGCAATCATCAAAAATAACATGATCAACAGACAACGATGTTGCATTATTCAATGTCAGACCATCCATTTCTGTCGTAGTTTCGGGAATAAAAGGGATTTTTGTATGTATTTCCACTTTTCTGGCGGACATGGTTCGTTCTGTAAAATCAACGATATGAAGTTCCTTTGCTTCAGTAGTAGCCACCTCACACAACGAATAAACTCCACAGATTCTATTCTTCATCCTCGTAATAATTAAGCAATGACAAATACTCTGTAGAATTCATTTTATAAGCCTGGTTCAAATAGTTATCTTCCAAGATGCCATCCTTATCCTGAATGCACTTCAAAGCACCTTCGTGAATCTCATAGATTGAAACTAACTTAGGATCTATCCACGCATTGCTCGAAAGATATTCCTTTCTCTTTTCATTCGGAATATTCTTTTCCACCAATTTCCCCATCAAACAATTATTCAATGCAAAAAGTATATAAGGACTATGTGTGGTGATCAATAATTTATGCCCTTCTTTCTTCAGGATTTCACGAATGATATAGTATGTAAAGTCTTGTTGTATATCAGGGAATAAGTCCTCTTCAGGCTCTTCTATAATCAGATCGCAACACTGAGTTTTGGTAAAATGATCAACAGTCTGATAAAACAAATCTTTTTCTCCCGGTCGAAAAACTCTGAAATGCTCATTTACGCCCTCACCTTCATGGAAAGTTTCCGAAGCAGCATCTATATCCGGATTCCTCCTTACATTTACACGGAATCTATCACGATAAATAATTTCTTTTAGCTCTTCGTAGATCACCTTATTATCAAAAGACACATGAGAATCCAGTTCATCTCTCAAATCATCATTCAGAAGCGTATGGCAAAGCAATAATAGCGGAACTACCGATTGCACTCCACTTGAAGAAGAAAACAATTGAATCTGCGTTCCATTATCCAAACGGATATAATCTTTATTACTTGATTTATCATAATAGTATTTAACCCCCAGAGAAAGGATATTCAAGGGTCTGTCAGCTGTGAATAGTTCGCGCATATTCCCCCAGTCCTCCATGAAGTTTGCAGTACTGGTGTCCGACATCTTTATAGTACTCCACTGTGGCAGCACGGAAATGATATTTCTCTCAGCCGGTATATAGGCTATTTTCTCCAGTTTGTACCCCCACCTCGTACTTTTCAGTTCAAAATCCGGAGAAGTTCCCAAACCTTTATATACCACCTTATAAACATCCGATTCATACTCCAGATATGAATCTTCGCGGATATATCCTTCCATTTTATGAAACGAAATTAAACGTTCCACAAATTTATCATCTTTGTATTTTACGAAGGACTGTTCCAGAGATACGCGTTTCTCCAGCCACGCACAATAGCTTACAATCTTAGCAATTGTACTTTTTCCACTGCTTTGCGGCCCCATGAAGATATTGATTTTATTCAAATCAAATTCCACTTCATTTATGGGGCCAATATTTTTAATAATCAGATGCGCCATTCCAATATAACTCTTAATGCCCTTAGATTTTATTTTCTATATCTATTTGACAAAGTTATGAAATTATCCGGTTATAGCAGTGAGAAAAAAGAATTAAATATTAAAGCACTCCCTTCGAACTCGGCAATTCAAAGTGATAGATATTCCTCTTCACCGCCATCTTTATAGCGCGGGCCAGCGCTTTGAAAATGCCTTCTATCTTATGGTGCTCGTTCTGGCCTTCCGCTTTGACATTCAGATTCATCTTGGCGGCATCGCTCAGGGATTTGAAGAAATGCAGGAACATTTCTGTCGGCATCTCACCAATCTTTTCACGAATGAACTCTGCATCCCATACCAGCCAGGGGCGTCCACCGAAGTCCAGGCAAACCTGGCAAAGGCAGTCATCCATCGTCAGGACATAGCCATAACGCTCGATGCCACGTTTGTTTCCCAATGCCTGATAGATGCAATCGCCTAATGCAATCGCAGTGTCTTCTATGGTGTGATGCTCATCCACTTCCAAATCACCTTTCACATGGATCGTCAGATCCAGACCGCCATGCTTGCCTATTTGCTCCAGCATGTGGTCGAAGAAACCCAGTCCGGTATGGATGTCGCAAGCACCATTACCATCCAGATTCAGAGACACGAAAATATCCGTTTCCTTTGTTGTACGGCGTACTTCCGCTTTCCGTTCTCCGGCAAAAAGGAATTCGGCAACTTTATCCCAATCTTTCGTGACAAGGGCACATACCTCTTCCAGACCTTCGCAGGCAGCAGTTCCACCTTCGAATTCCGGTTTCAGCAACGTAGTATCATCCTGCAAATAAATAGCCCGGCACCCCAGGTTCTTAGCCAGTTCCACATCCGTCGGACGGTCACCGATAACGAAACTTCCGACAAGATCGTACTCGGGATTATTCAGATACTTCGTCAACATCCCTGTGCGCGGCTTCCGGGTAGGCGCCATATCTTCCGGCATACTACGGTCGATGAAGATTTCATCAAACGTAATCCCTTCACCCTCCAGCGTCTTCATCATCAGGTTATGCGCAGGCCAGAAAGTTTCTTCCGGGAAAGATGCTGTGCCCAATCCATCCTGATTGGTCACCATCGCAAACTCGAAATCCAATTTGCTACGGATGAAGCCCAGGTTACGCATCACTTTGGGATAAAACTCCAACTTTTCCAGCGAATCCAACTGGTAATCTACGGGCGGTTCAATCACCAAAGTCCCGTCACGGTCTATAAATAATACTTTCTTACTCATAGCTTTTCAATGCTTCTATCAGTTTATCATTCTCCATCCTTGTTCCTACCGTCACACGCAGGCAGTTGCCACAAAGCGATATAGAATTACGGTTGCGGACGATGATCCCCTCTCCTACCAGATAATTATAGATTTTCACCGCATCCGTCACCCGTACCAGAAAGAAATTGGCATCAGACGGAAATACTTCCACCGTCAACGACAGTTCGGAAAAACGTTTCTCCAAATCCTCGCGTTCCTCTTTCAGCCTCTTCACCCAACGCTCTATCTCATAGTACTTATGCAACATCTCTATTGCCTGTTTCTGAGTCAGTTGGTTCACATTATAAGGGTATTTTATCTTGCTCAAGATACCAATGATTTCCGTAGAAGCAAACGCCATTCCCAGGCGGATAGCCGCACAGCCCCATGCTTTAGAAAAAGTCTGGAACACAACAAGATTCGGATATTTATCTAAATCCAGCAAGAACGACGGGGATTCTGAAAAGTCACTGTACGCCTCATCCAGTATCACCAGCCCTTCAAACTCACGCAGCAACTTCTCTATCTCACTGCGCAACAGATCATTTCCCGTAGGATTATTAGGCGAGCACAGGAAAATCAACTTCGTCCGTTCATCCGCAGCTGCCAGCAACTTGTCTGCCGAGAACTGGAAATGCTCGTCGAGCAAGACTTTGCGATACTCCACATTATTCACATCAGCACACACCTGATACATGCCGTAAGTGGGATCGATAGCTACCACATTGTCCACTCCCGGCTCACAGAAAGCACGGAAGACCAAGTCGATAGTTTCATCGCTACCATTGCCCAGGAAAATATGCTCGGGAGACACCTTCTTTATCTTGGAAAGTTCCGTTTTCAGTTCCCACTGCATCGGGTCGGGATAGCGGTTGTGCGGCAAGTTGTACGGATTCTCGTTCGCATCGAGAAATACCGATGCCGTTACACCTTTATATTCATCACGTGCCGAAGAATAAGGTTTCAGCTTCCAGATATTCGGACGGGTCAGTTCTTGCAATGTTTTCATGATCTATAATATGATAAAGTATTGAACACTGATTACGCGAATTACACAAATTTCATCTTTACCCTTACTCGTGTAATTCGTGTAATTTGTATTCTATATTGTTTTTAATCTCACTGTTACCGCATTCTTATGCGCATCCAGATGTTCGTTCGCCGCCATCTCTTCAATAGCAGGACCGATATTCTTCATACCTTCCGGGCGGATTTTCTGGAACGTAATCTTCCGGATAAAACTATCCAGGCTCACACCGCTATAAGCTTTCGCATATCCGTTCGTCGGTAAGGTATGATTCGTTCCCGAAGCATAGTCTCCCGCACTTTCCGGAGAGAGCGATCCCAAGAAAACGGAGCCCGCATTCACCACACGTTCTGCCACCTGCATATAGTCCGCAGTTTCCACAATCAGGTGTTCGGGCGCATATTCGTTCGCCAGTTCGATGGCCTCTTCCATATCCTTCACCACAATAAGCTTACTGTTGGCAAGAGATTTCTCCGCAATTTTCTTACGGGGCAGAAGTTCCAACTGACGTTCCACCTCCTCTTTCACAGCCTGTTGCAAAGCCTCCGAAGTAGTAATCAGCATTGCCTGACTATCCACACCGTGTTCAGCCTGGCTCAGCAGGTCCGCAGCTACAAATACCGGATTCGCCGTTTCATCCGCCAGCACTTCCACTTCCGATGGACCGGCAGGCATATCAATCGCCACATCACGCAGACTGACCAACTGTTTCGCTGCCGTCACATACTGGTTTCCCGGACCGAATATCTTGTAAACCTTCGGCACGCTTTCCGTTCCGTAAGCCATCGAAGCAATAGCCTGTACGCCACCTGCCTTGAATATCCGGTTCACCCCTGCCACCTGTGCAGCAAAAAGAATAGCAGGATGCACCCGTCCTTCTTTATCCGGCGGTGTGCAAAGCACAATCTCCTTACAACCCGCAATCTTTGCAGGTACAGCCAGCATCAGCACCGTAGAGAACAGAGGAGCTGTTCCTCCGGGAATATACAATCCCACCTTTTCAATAGCCACCGCCTTTTGCCAGCACGTCACGCCCGGCATGGGTTCCACCTTCTTGCCTTCAAAGCGCTGTGCAGCATGAAAAGTCTCTATATTCTGTTTAGCCAGACGGATAGCCGCCTTCAGCTTTTCATCCACCAGCGTCTCCGCTTCTTTCAGTTCCGCCTCCGTCACCGCCAGCGATGTCAGCTCCGCCTTATCAAACTTTGCCTCCATCTCCAGCACCGCACGGTCACCGTCCGACTTCACGCGGTCTATAATCCCCCGCACCGTATCGAACAGATTCTCAGCATTCATCACCGGACGTTTCAGTATCTCCGCCCACTGTGATCTATCCGGATTATTTATTAATTTCATGATTGTATATTATTTATTATTAGATAAATGATAATTTACCAGTGTAGTTATTGATATTCTGACTATCTCAATTCCCAGGAGGAGGAGAATTTAAGATACTTCCGCGTAACAATTTTCGTCACTAAATTATCATTTTTTCAATCGGCAGCACCAAAATCCCTTCTGCCCCCAGCGACTTCAGCTTTCCTATAATCTCCCAGAAGCACTTTTCATCCAGCACCGTATGTACCGAGCACCAGCCCTCCTGTGCCAACGGCATCACCGTCGGACTCTTCATACCCGGAAGCACCTGGATAATCTCTTTCAACTGTTCTTTCGGTGCATTCATCAGCACATACTTCTTATCTTCCGCCGTCTTCACAGCATCCATACGGAAAAGCAACTCTTTCAGGATTTCCTTTTTCTCATCGCACAGATTCCTGTTACCAATCAGCAGTGCTTCCGATTTCATCACCACTTCCACCTCTCTCAACCGGTTGCTCACCAACGTAGACCCCGAACTAACAATATCAAAAATCGCATCTGCCAGTCCGATACCTGGTGCCACTTCTACGGAACCTGTAATCACATGTATCTCCGCATTCACATTCTGAGTTTTCAGGAATGTACTGAGGATACCCGGATACGACGTCGCAATCTTCCTTCCTTCAAACCACTGCACACCCGGATATTCGATATCCTTCGGAATAGCCAGTGACAAACGGCATTTGCTGAATCCAAGACGCTTTACAATCTCTGCATTTTCATTCTTCTCCACATATTCATTCTCGCCTACGATACCTATATCCGCCACGCCTGTTGCCACTGACTGTGGAATATCATCATCACGCAAAAATAATACCTCTACAGGAAAATTAGACGATTGTACCAGCAATGAACGTTTCACTGCATTCAATTTGATATCCGACTCTCCCAGAAATGACATTGTCTCGTCATAAAGACGACCTTTAGCTTGTACTGCAATTCTTAATAACATAATCTTATTTATAATTTTACGATTTAACTACTCACAAAAACTAAACTAGACTTAACTAAAACTCTTGAAAACAAAAAACGAGGCTTACCATTATCCGGCAAGCCTCGTCATTTATATGTTTATTCATTATGCACATACAATCATACGCCTACCGATTATTCGTCAGGTAATGATGATGGTGATGATGTGCAACAATATTTTTCATACAATTCTTTTGTTTTGATGCGACAAAAGTAAACTATCCGTTTGAAACTTCCAAAGATTTATCACAAAAAGTTTCGTTTTCCTATCATTTTCTTAGTTTACATCACAAATTACACTGATTTGCACAGATCAATTTATTATGGGAAAGTAATGAACTAAATGCCGATAATAATTTTAGGCGCGGATTACGCGGATTACACGGATTCTTTTCCTGTAATATAGTGTGATAGCGCAGTCATTAATCCATGTAATCCGCGTAATCCGCGCCTAAAATTATATTCATTAACCGTCCATAGTAAGCAAACTTAAATCAGCGGCAGAATCTCCTCCTTCTCCACATCGCAGTGATGAAAGTGCATTTCCTGTTCCGCCTTCTCCTTCGGGAAAGTAAAATAAGTGCATACCGCCTCCGAACACACCTCTCCCGCCTCGTTATAAAGTTTCGCATCGATAATTACGATATTCCGCTTCTGTTCGCGTATGGAAGCCCGCAACACGACATGCGAGTCTTTAGTCGACACCGGTTTACGAAAACGGGTTTCCATCTTCGAAGTCACCCCGCTTGTCTGCAACTTACGCACTACCACCCATCCGCAAATTTCATCCAGCAACACCGACTGAATGCCACCATGCAGCGTATTCAGCCAACCCTGGTACTCCGGACGCGGCTTCCAAATACTTACCACCTCGTCGCCATCCTCGTAAAACTCCATTTTCACACCGGACTCATTATTGGGAGCACAACCGAAACAATTGTATCCTTCCAAATCTTTCCACGGGTTAATAATCTTCTTCATACAATTTCGTTTTTATTTTTAATTCAAGTTTCGCAGATTCTACAAAAAGATTGTAAATGGTATTTTTTTAGGCGCGGATTACACGGATTACGCGAATTTTTTAGTTAATTGACACAATAGCGCAGCTTTAAATCCGTGTAATCCGCGCCTAATATCCACACTAATAATATGTATATTCACGCTCTTCGTACACCACCGGCACATCGTCTATATACTTGATTCTGATTTTCCAGTTTCCCTGATTGTCATTATGGAATTTATAGACGTATTTCACTTCTTCGGTTTGCCCTTCCGGACGCTCTGTTCCGGAAATCAGTTCCCCTTTGGTATTGTACCGATACGTATGCTGGCTTTGAGATGTACCATCCGGTGAAAGAAATTCTTCAAACACTACACGTCCCTGAAAATTATAGCCTCTCCGAACAGAGCCAACCGGATCGACTCCTTCGGGCTGCAACAGCACTTTCCGCTCTATTTGCTGCCCATAGGAATCATATATATAACGGAACTCACTACATTTTGTTCCATTCGTCAGGTAACCGGCTTCCTGTACCATATTACCTTCTATGTCATAGCGATACACATCCCGCTGCATAATTTCACCCTTATCATCCAGTATTGAACAGTGCTTGAGACGCCCTTCCTTATCATATCCATAACTCTTGTTTACCGTCAGCACATTCGCCGGTGTATAATGGCTTTCTTTCGACAAATTCCCATTCTCATTATATTCATACTGAATCTTCTCCCGGCATACTCCCGCTTCCGTGAACCGTTCCTCTTTTATTTTCCGTCCGTTTTCACCAAACTCGTAAACGAAGAACTGCCCTTTCTTCTCTCCCTTATCCACCGCCTGCGGACCTTTGGCGATGGCAACGTACGACCTTTGCTGTACCTTCTTCACTTTACCGCGCACAGGTATTTTCTCCCAGTCATTTCCACCGCCTACATACTCTATATCCCTGCGGATAATGAAATTCGGTTCTCCATATTCATTGCAACCTTCAAAACGCTCTGTCCAGTTACCCGCTTCATCTATCTTCCGAATCGGATTCTTCTGATTATCATCTTTCACCACCCGCATCTTACCTAACTGTAGTGCACCCCTTCTTTTCAGCGTCAGTGTATCCCCCTTTCCAATCGGGTATTCTCCCACGCGTTCCATCTTTTCATCCGGCCCACCCATCAGGATAATCTTCTCCGGCGTTCCATCCGCATTGTACAGCACTTGTCTGCCCGATGACCTCTTGTTCACATAGTCTTTGAAGTACATTTTCAACATCTTTCCCGCTTCATCGTACAAGGCAGAAGTAATCTGGAGTGTATCTTCCTGCCCGTTCATATAGGCAATGCAATTCAGCCGCCCTTTTTCATCATAGGTATAGCCCCAACAATCGCTGACTCCTTTATCCGCAGTTGCATAAATCTCACGCGACACCTGTCCGGCAGGGTTATACACATACACCAGTTTACCATGCGGACTGCCGTCCGGCTTCAGCCTGTTCTCTACCATCGCACGGCCTTTGCTGTCGTATTTCACGAATGTAATGTAATCCACCACCTTGCCGGTCACCCACGTAGTGTCCTTCAGCAGCGGCTCATACACCACCGTACGTATGTTTTTAATGCCCGGCTGATCCTGAGCACGAAGTGCAGCCGAACCAGCTGCCAACAGAAGAAGCAAACCAAATATTTTACATCTCTCAGAGATAAATAGGTGTCTCATATCCAATAGTGTTTTTCAATATGTTGCCACAAATGTAACAATACTTCGGCACGCACAAAAAAAGGCGGGGAGTTTTTTACTCCCACGCCTCCGCTTTTACTTCAAAACAAGGACACTCTTTCGTCCTTTCCCAAGGATCTACAATGCCGTTGTAGTTTTTATCAGGGCTCAGATCCCGGTGTCCCACCACCCGCGCCTCCGGATAACTCTGCAACAGATTGGCTACCAGTCGGTGCATCACCTCTTTCTGTCGTAAAGTCCGCGTATCGGCAGGACGTCCGTTCATATCCAGACCGCCCTCATAACACACTCCAAGACTATTCGCATTGTATCCACGGGCATGCGCTCCGGGCACATCTTCCGACCTCATCAACTCTACCTGTCCCGACTTCCGGATATAATAGTGATACCCCCACGATGAAAAGCCCCTGTAACGATGCGCCGTATCCACGTCCTGCGCACTGAAATCACTGTCCGCCCTTGTGGCGGAACAGTGAATAATAATCAGATCAATCTTTCTCATAACCGACATACCATTTATATCGTCATAGCATGTGCACTCAACGCCCCCAATAAGGCAGAAGCCATCGCAATAACAACTTTCAAAACAGTGTCCCAAGTAATCTTCTTCATAACGATCAATTTTTTAGTGATTTAATGTTTAGTGATTCTATCCTAACGGATCCTCTTCAAGCCCTCCGTCAGCGGGACCTTCCGGCTCAACAGCCTGCATACTTCGCGTCACCACACGTGTGTACGCCATCGTCTTCGTGATGTCCGTCAACCCTTTGCCGGGGCGGAAGTTGATACGTGACTTCTTAATCATGGATAGCGTGAAATCTTCCGCCTTTTCTGCGCCCTCACTACTGAGGCCCATTTGTAAAGAGCCTAAATCTCCCAACCTGACGATGCGCCCCGCTTTCAGGGCACGCTTCGCCTCATAAATGATGCCCGCCAGCGCAGCACGCACATCTGTTTCCGTACACGTGGTACGTCCGGCTATCGCTTCGCACATTTCGTCGAAGTCCAACTCACCCGAGGCTTGCGCCAGGGCATAATACTTTGCGGGCTCACTCTTCTTGGAAGGATTTTTACGAGCCACCACCGAGTAATTCATGGATGTTGCCATATCAATTAAATTTTTAAAATGAATGTAAATCACCGATTTACACTGCAAATATACCAGATGACAGACATCCCTCAGTCGCCAATGAAGCTTTACGAATATTATTGAAACAAACACGTCTCAAAACTTTCACCAACCGTTTATTTTTAGTAAATTTACATCACATTAAGAATCAATAAATACAAGAAAATGAAAGAAGAAAAAAGCACTTTCACAGTGCGCAGTTACACAAAATCGGAACTGGCTCATCTTTACAATCCACAACTAACCCTTAAAAACGCCACCCAAGTACTTCGCCGCTGGATACTCCACAACGCCGAACTGCATGCAGAACTGATTCATTTGGGTTATCAGGACCGGAACCACATTTTCACGCCCCGCCAAGTAAAAGTAATAGTCGACTACCTGGGCGAACCTTAAACTTAACCTTACGCAAAAAGCCAAAAGTTATTTCCTGTTATCGGACACATCTGTTAATTTGCAACAAAATAGGGAAAGAAAGGAAGGAAACGAGTTGACAAGGGAACAAGGAGCTGCGCAATGCTTCTATGCCGCATGGAACCTTGTCACCTGGTCAACTTGTTAACTCGTCAACTTTCCCTCAAAAACATACAAACAATGAAGTATTCATATTATCAAAACAAAAAACAACCGCCCTGCGCCGAAGTAACCGACGAAGAAGTGGCTAACCTCATCCGCCACGATGAAAAACTGGCACACATGACTCTTGACATCCGACAGCATATCACTGCCAATGACATCGCAACCGCTGACTCCATAAAAGGAGAACTTCCCTCCGTCACCTTCTCCGCCCGCTTCACCGGTGGACGCCGATACGACAAACTGACTGAGTATAACGGGGAAATCGTCCTCGACCTCGACAAGAAATCCCCCGAAGAACTGGCACGCATCTCAAAGGCAGTCACCGGAAATCCGCATACCCACATCAGCTTTACCAGTCCGAAGGGAAACGGTTACAAACTGACCACAATCACCTGTCTGCCCGACGGCACCCTGCCGCAATCTCCCGAAGAAGTCCGTAACTACCATGCTCATGCCTACGACCAGGTTGCCGCACTCTACGAAGAGCTTTGCCAGACGGACATCGACGAATCGGGCAAAGACATGACGCGCATCTGCTATCTGCCTCACGACGAGAATGTCTATCTGAATCCTAATCCGCAGGTTCTCATCGTCGACCTCAACCGCCCTCTCAGAGAAAAGAAAAAGAAAACTCCCGGACGGAAAAAGTCTTCAGGAACAACTACAGAAAAGCCTCCGTACCAAAAGCCTTCGGACAACATCTCTTATCCCCAAAGCGAAAGCCGTTCCTTGCTTGCCCTCCTTCTTTACTATCACGATCACAAAAACAAGTACGAAGAAGGCAACCGCAACAACTATCTGTTCCGGCTAACCTGCACATACAATGCTTACGGCATCCCCAAAGAAGAAGTCGCCCCTTTCCTGCGCCTCAACTTCACCGACATACCGCCCGAAGAGATTGACTCCCTGACGGACAGTGCTTATCAGCATACGGACGAATTTAACACACGTAAGTTGAGAACCTCGCAATGGAACTTCCTCCGCATCGGACAGTATATCAACAGTCATTACGAAACGCGCTACAACCAGATGAAGCACCGCATGGAATGTCGCAAAAAGGGTGAAGAGGATTTCGTCATGCTGGATGACATGGTAAGTAACAGCATCTGGATGGAGCTGAACGAAGCCGGTTACCCTTGCAGCGTCAAGAACATGGAGAACCTGATCTACTCCGATTTCAGTTTCTCCTACCACCCCATCCGCGAATATATGAATCATCTGCCTCAATGGGACGGCATCGACCACATCGGCCGCCTTGCCGAAAGTGTCCACACCATTCCAGCCCAAAGAGAATTCTGGCTGAAAGGTTTCAGGCATTTTCTGGTAGGTATGGTAGCCGCTGCCACGCAAGAAGAGGTAGTGAACCACCTTTGCCTCCTGCTATGCAGCAAGCAGAACCTGGGAAAAACGACTTTCATCAACAAAATCCTGTCAGATGACTTACGAACCGATTATCTCAGTACCGGCATCATCTCCGCCGGAAACAAGGACGACCTCTCCCGCATGGCGGAATTTATGCTCATCAACTTTGATGAGTTCGAGGGTATGACGGGGCACGAACTCAGTCTGCTGAAGGACCTTATCACCCGGAAGTTTATCAGTATCCGCCTGCCTTATGCCCGTCATACCCTGAACCTGCCCCACTGGGCATCCTTTGCCGGCACCTGCAACTACCCGCAAGTGTTGTACGATCCCACCGGCAACCGCCGCTTCCTCTGCTACGAAATCGAAAAGATAGACCGCTACGAAATCGACTACCTACAGCTCTACGCCCAAATCAAGCATCTGCTGGACACCGGCTATCGCTACTGGTTCGAAGCCGACGAAAATGATGAGATAGAGCGCAACAACAAGCCTTTCATCTTTCAGACTCCCGAAGAAGAAATGCTGTTGACGCACTTCCGCAAACCGGAACGTTTCGAAAGTTTCAAGTATATGACGGTGAGCGAAATAGCGGAAGAAATCAGAAACAGAACCGGCTATCAATATAACCATGCCGGAAAAATCCTGTTAGGGAAGATTCTCACCAAATATGGCTTCCAGTATGTTACAAGCAAGAATATGAGGCGCTACGAGGTAATACTTCTGGAGGCGGAGAGTGTGAGAAATAACCAGTTGTATCAGTGATATGGCTTGTCGTTTGTAGCTCGTAGCTGCATCAAAACTGTGCCAAAACGAACAATTCTGAAAAAAAACAATTATCTTTGAAGCTATAAAAGAAAAAATGTGTGTTTATGGAATATAATACATCATTACGCAAGCTTCCTATCGGAATACAAACTTTTGCGGATATCCGCCAAGGTAATTATCTATATGTGGATAAGACTGCGCTTGTTTGGCTTATTGCCAATACAGGCAAGCCTTATTTCCTGAGCCGCCCCCGCCGCTTCGGCAAAAGCCTGCTCCTGTCCACTTTCGAGGCTTACTTCGAAGGTAAGAAAGAACTCTTTGAAGACCTTGCCATTGAAAAGATGGAGACGGAATGGAAAAATATCCGGTACTGCATCTGGATTTAAATGCCAAAAAGTATGAAACTCCAGCCGACCTGATAGCAATGCTCAACCAAACATTGGAAAAATGGGAAATTGTATACGGAAATGAAAAAAAGGATCGTAGCCCCGAAGAACGCTTTGCATATGTCATAGAACGTGCCTATGAACAGGCAGGTTGTGGTGTAGTGGTCTTAGTGGACGAGTACGACAAACCCCTGTTGCAAGCCCTCGATAATGATGCCCTACTGGAAGATTATCGCAAAACTCTAAAAGCTTTTTACGGGGTACTGAAAAGTGCCGACCGCTACCTGCGTTTTGCTTTCCTTACGGGAGTTACTAAATTCTCGCAAGTCAGTGTGTTCAGCGATCTGAATCAACTGAATAACATCAGCCTGGATTATTCTTATGCCACAGTATGCGGTATCACCCGGACAGAATTGGTTGAAACCTTTACGCCCGAAATAGAAGAATTCGGCAGGGTTAACAAGCTTTCTGCTGAAGAAACTGTCGATAAAATGGCCCGTCAGTACGATGGCTATCACTTTCATCCGAAAGGAGACGGAGTCTTTAATCCCTTCAGCGTGCTGAATGCTTTCAGTAAACGGGAATTAGGAGATTACTGGTTTCAGACAGGAACTCCGACTTTTCTGGTTGAAATGCTGCGGAAGTCAGAATATGACCTTCGTATCTTACTTGATGGCATCGAAGCTCCGGCTTCTATGTTCTCTGAATATCGTGTAGAAGCTAATAATCCGATTCCGTTGATTTATCAGAGTGGTTATCTTACTATAAAGGATTATGACAAGGAATTCGGCAACTATTTGTTGTTATTCCCAAACGATGAAGTTCGTTACGGTTTCATCAATTTTCTGGTACCATTCTATACTTCAATGACAAACAGCGACCAAGGTTTTTATATCGGTAAATTTGTGCAAGAGTTACGTGCAGGCGATTACAATGCCTTCCTCACCCGCCTACAAGCCTTCTTTGCCGATTTCCCCTATCAACTGAACGCGAAGACCGAACGTCATTACCAGGTCGTTTTCTATTTGGTTTTCAAACTGATGGGACAGTTCACCCAAGCAGAAGTTGAAAGTGCCACAGGACGTGCAGATGCCGTAGTAAAACCCCTAAATACATTTACGTCTTCGAATTCAAATTGAACGGTACAGCCGAAGAAGCCCTGCAACAGATTGAAGACAAAGGTTACCTGATTCCTTATCAGGCTGACGGACGTGAAGTGATAAAACTTGGAGTAGAGTTCAGCGCGGAAGAGCGTAATATCAGTCGTTGGCTAAATGTGATGTAAAAATCCGAAAGGCACTTACCGTCATTCTGTCATTCAAAGCATAGCTAAATTTTATCCTTGAATGACAGAATGATAAGTTTCATTATAAAGCTTTCAAAGTAAAAGCTTCTCTAAAATCAATTAGTTTATTGGTGCCATAATACTTTTTCCAAGCATCTTCATTATGACTTATGGCAGAAATATCGGCGGCAGTTGAATTTTTAAAATTTTCATATACAGATTCTAACACCGACAATTCTTCCGGAGAAAAAACATTCATATCCGGCATCAATAATGAATCTAACTTTACCCCGGAATAACCAGATTCAAATTCAATAATATCTTGGTCAACACCATCCACCAAACTATATACCCTATCCCATCTTACAGGTACAGGACCATATTGAATAGCCTTATAAGCCAAACCACTCATGACCCTTCCATACTTTTTATAACAAAGAAAATCGGTATAGAAAAGTAACTTATTCATCTTAGTATTAAACGCCCCGTCACAACGCTCTATAAAGTATAATAAGATATTCTTAAGCTTCTTATACGACTGCGTTGCATAGCCATTTATGCTCCCTCTTGTATATGAGTCATAAATCAGTTCTTCTTCAATATTAGGTAGTTGGGATTCTATTACTTTATTTAGCTTAGCCAATATCCGTTTAAACTCTTTTTCTTCCAACTGATATCTTGCATTTCTTACAAATGTCTCGAAGATTGCAGGATCTTTTATCAAGTTCAGCACTTTTCCATTCGCTTCACTTGGCATGTCTCCACTTTCATACAATCTATACTGGTTGTCCCCAAACCCCAATATCTCAGACATCTTTAAAGCTGACAGATCATACATTTCTCGTATCTGCTTTATTTCATCAGGAAACGGGATACCATATTTTATTCTGTACTGATTGTACACTTGTGCAAGATTTAACTCATCAATTTCCGTCGTTGTGAAATGCTCTTTAGTATCCTCACACTCATAATAAAGATAAGTGTATTGAAACTTCTCTTTGCGAAATACCAATTCTGAATTTTCTTGCTGAAGGCTTACATTTCCTCCTGTAAAAGGGCTTTTCATCATTTTCCTCCTTTAAATGGGTATTTCATTCTATATTCTGCAATATGAAATGAAATACATATCGTTTGACAATTATCTCTTCCAAGCGAAATCTTTATATAAATCTCATGACCTTTCACATCCTTTCCGAACACCCACATATCGCCTAAATGATTAAGTGTATCAACTATTGGTTCCTGAGAATAATCTTCTACTTCAATTGCTTTTATAATAGTTTCTCTATATTTTGGGGTTATTTCCAAATCAGCTAATGTTTGAGCATTTTTTCCTCTTTCATCTCTAAAGATAATACTAAAGACTTTTAACTTCTGATGGAATTGCTTTAAAAACGCTTCAACCTCCTCTTGTGTTGCCATATTATTATTTTTCTACAAAAATAGACATTAAAATTGAATACTCGCAAAATTTAAAGCAATATTTCAACTTCAAAGTTGAAATATTACAAATAATCCCCAATACAAATCAAACAAACTCTTCATTTTAGTCAATATTTCAATATCAAAAGCATGCAAATAATGCAATATATTGCACTTTTCCCTATTTTATTCAATGATAAATGCTATATTTACCCATAAAAGGCAATATATTGCACCATGAATATAAGTCAAATCATAAAAGATCGCCGCTTGCAATTAGAATTAACCCAACAAGATCTGGCTGATTATACAGAATTAAGTCTGCGCATAATCAAAAGTATAGAGGCAGGCAAGGGTAATCCCACATTCAGCACTCTCAGCAAGATTGCTGAAATATTGGGATTAGAGATTATCATGCAGGTAAAGGAGATAAATAAATGAGGTGACACAGAATAAAGGGTCAGAAAGTACTCTATTTGCATCCGATATGAAACAATCTGTTAGGTCAGGTTAGGTTACTTTTGTAACTTCCCTTATACACTTAAACTTCAGAGAGTAATTACTTTCTATTTTTATCCTTTCTCACGAAAGTTTTAAAAGTAACCTAACTCTACCTAACCGTTCTAATATATTCTTCAATAATCAACAAAACAAAAAAGCTATGGCAGTAAAGAAACTCAAACCGCAAGGAATTAAAATTTTGAAGATGTTCCACATCTTTTTCGCATTTAGTTGGATCATTGGAGGTGTTGCACTTTGCCTTTTGGTCTTTACTGTTCATCCAGAATCTGGAGATGAACTTTATATGCGTTCAAGAATATTGCAGATAATAGACGATTACTTCATTATTTGTGGTGCCTTTGGATCTCTTATTACGGGATTGATATACAGCATTTGGACTAATTGGGGCTTTTTCAAGCATCGCTGGATTATTGTAAAATGGGTAATGACAATCCTGCAAATGGCATTCGGCACATGGGTATTAGGGCCTTGCATAAATAATAACGTCATTATTGCCAATCAACTCAGAGATGCCGCCTTGACAGATCCCGTCTTTCTCGATAATATACAAACCACACAAATATGGGGTACTGTTCAAATTGTATTATTAGTACTCATTTTTATTTCTGTGCAAAAACCATGGAAAAAGTAATAATTCATCCTATCGAAGAAAAAGACAATAAGGAAATAGCTGCCCTGATACGCAAAGTCTTTGAAGAGTTTGGTGCGCCTAAAACAGAAAGTGTATATAAGCAACTCTATATCGAATCATTTCCTCAATTTCAAAATGCAGTCTCCCTATACGAACGTAAAGGCTTTCAACATTTGGAATCACGATTAGGAAATTCCGGACATACCGCCACTACAATTCATATGATAAAAGACATATAGGAATAAAAGCAAGGAAATATCCTCCGGAAAGTTGGCGGAAAGATCGAAAAAAGCGGCGAAAGATTTGAAAAACATGGTGGTGTTTTTCAAATCTTTCGCCGCTTTTTTCTGTATCTTCTTTATTAACTCATTCATTTCATTTATCTTTGTAGACAATGACACCACAGACAAAACTCAGAGAACACGCTTCGTCCACTCCATCCCGTTGGCGGGAAGAAGCTGAATACAGAATAGCAAATAAATCATGGCTTCGCTATTCTCAGAAAATAGCTATGCAGATGCTTGATAAAATGGAGCAAATGAAAATAACCCAAAAACAACTGGCTGAAAGAATGAATTGTAGTCAGCAATACATTTCTAAAATACTGAAAGGTAAAGAAAATCTTTCGTTAGAAACGCTGACTAAAATAGAAAATGCATTAGAAGGGTAGAAGCTCATTTCTCCCCTCCCCTTTTCCCTAGCACATGCCTCCTCACCCCCCTTATACAGCCCCCTTTTCCTCTTCAATATATGAAGTACCCCCAAAACACTTACAAAAATACCGATTCTATAATGCCACAACCCCAGCGAAGAGTTTGCACCATCAACGAAGCACACCAGTAATATCCCCGAAACAACAGCCAACAGAAAAACAATCGACAATAGCAATACAGCTTTTCTTTTTCCTTTGCATCCTACCGTTCTCAGCCCCTTATACCAAGCCCAATGACTCTTGACATGAATAATCCCCAATATCATAAACAGCAGACTGGCATTCGTGTGAAATATCGCCCAGATATGCCAACTCTCATGATCGACACCTTGTCCTGCAATATGCAACTCGACGCCCGTGTAGAATGATAAAATAAATACAAGGAGCAACATTAAATCCGTGAAGTAAATAAATCTGTTTCTATTCATCTTTTTTGTTTGCAAAGTTACAGTGCATTAATAAATAGAAGAATAGACTATGTAAGGTTAAGATTGTATTATTCGAGGTATTTTTTCCGGTAGAGAGTGGGACTTATGCCAACCGCCTTTGTAAACAACCGTGTGAAATAGGCATAATCATCTATCCCCAGATGAGTGGAAATCTCTCGCACAGTCAGAGAGGTATATACCAACATTCGTTTGGCATGCAATATGAGTTCATTTTGAATGTACCCGCTTACGCTCACGCCTGTAACGTTCTTAATCACCTCGTTCAGATACACTGATGAGATGTGCAAAGATTCTGCATAATAAGATACATTTCTGTTTATTTGCTCATTAGCAGAAAGTAATTCTTTGAAGGCCAATGTAATTTCAATGTGCCTTCTGTTTTTGGATTCATGCCCGATTATTTTCCGGGCGGCATCCGTTATGATCCCGACAACGGTACATGCCAGATTCTGTAAAACCGTTTTCGATTCATCATTTTCCCGCTCACCTATCCTGCGGAGAATCATGGCAAACAGTTGAATCAATTCGGTGCGTTGCGTATCGCTTATCTTAAATGGTATCGGCGATAAGGCATACTCGGCAAGGGTCTGTTTGGTGGGAGCATCTATAAATACCCCGTCGATGAATAAGAGAAACGACTTTGCATCCCCTTTATCAACGATCCGATGCACCTGATGCGGCTGGGTGCAGATAACGCTACCCGCCGACAGGTCGCAATCTTTGAAATCAATGCCGACACGACAGGTTCCACTCTCCACTATACCGAATATATAGTAACTATCCCGATGTGTGTAATTGATCAGCCGGTTCGGGGAAAAAGGAGAAACTTCCTTTGCAAATATCCCGAAATCGGATTGCTGAACTGCTTTATGTAGAGGAATATCCGCCATGCAATGTTTTTTGCAAAGTTAGCAAAAAGGCGGATTACTCCGCCTTTTCTCCCTTATTCTTCCGGCAACTCCCCCGACCGTATCCACTTTACATACGATACCAGCGACTCCCCGCTCATAATTTTTCCCGTCGATTCATTCACCACATCCACCACCGCAGTCAGCGTACGGATGATCCGTGAGTAATTGTCCTCACCGTTGTAGCGCAGCTTCCCTTGCTCTATCAACTTCACAAGCACGCGGGTAACTGCTTTCGGGTTACCGTAATACTCCACCCTTGCAGGCGTATCATTTTTCTCTGTTTGCCTGATCTGTTTAATCAAACTTTTTTTATCGACACAGACCAACAGCTCTTCAATGAGAGCATACTCGCGAGCACTGGCTATTTTCAGTGCATCACGCAATTCTTCAAGTTCCATAATCTTAGTTGTTATTAATTTATACAATACCTATTCAGGCTCTTTATTCCGAGCATTCCAAACTAATAATGCTAACAATACTGATAAGATTGCAGCCCCAATCCAAAACCAATTGATATACGTAAAGTCATAAACATCCGTTCCATCCACTACCGTCTTGTTTCCTTCTATCAACACACCACTCATCACATCCTGCAATCCGGCGCCTATGTAACTGGCGATCCCCACTACTCCCAGTGCCGCACCTGAAGCGTTACGCGGAGCAATATCAACCGCCATCAATCCACCCAGGAAACACAGTAACACACCAATACTTGTTCCAAATAATATCATAGCCGCCACATCTACCCAAGTATGTGTACCAGGAACGAGTAAAAACAGACACAAAGCGGCATTCATTAATCCGAAAATCAATGCAGGCACATTGCGACGTCCGCCGAACAGTTTATCCGATATGAATCCGGAAAAGACTGTACCAACAATGCCGCAAACCGAATTGATAGAAATAATAAAACTGGCATCCAAAGTGGTATATCCCTTCTCCGCTTCCAGATAAAACACTCCCCAACTGTTCACCGCATAACGGCTGATGTACATAAAAGCACTGGACAAAGCCAATATCCAAATGGCAGGCATCAACAAAACCTGCTTTTGCGCTTTATTATAATCAGCAGCTTCCGCAGCATTCATTTCTTTTTTCTCTTTAGGCTGATTCACCGCCGGAAGTCCTTCGCTTTGAGGAGTATCATGAAGGAAACGCCATATAATCAACGCTCCGATAAGCCCCACGAGACCTGCGCCCAGAAAACCATACCTCCATCCCAGAACACTAACCACAGAAGCAACAATGATGAAAGTCAAAGCCTCACCTATGTTATGGCTGGCAGACCAAAAGCCATAGAAAGACCCACGCTCTTTATCACTAAACCAACGGGAAAGCCCCACTACACACGAAGCAGCTCCCATAGACTGAAACCAACCACTGATTCCCCAAAGAATGGCAAAGAGAATAAATGAGTTGGTAAATCCCAAACAAAGATTGACCAAGGCAGTAACCAATAAGCCTGTAGTCATGAAACGTTTTATATTACTGCGATCAGCCAGGAATCCATTTGTAAACTTTCCGATTGCATAGGTAAAGAAGAGTACAGAACCGATGATTCCTAATTCGGTTTCTGAAAAAATTCCCTCATCTACAATCGGTTTCTTCATTACATTCAAACTGAGCCGACAAACATAGTACATTCCATACCCAAAGGTTGCAGCCAAAAAAGTAGACCATTGCAAACGCTTCAACCGTTTCTTCTGTTCGGACAAAGACTCTCCGTTACAAGGTCTCGGTATTGAGACCCTGTAAAAATTAATAATATATTTCAGCATATTCTTGTGAGGTTAATCGTGAAGCTTTTTTGCTTTCAGATATTCCAGCAATAGCGCAGGTCGATCTGTCTGAATCAGTTTAGCTCCTTGTCCAATAATCCATCCCCAACTCTCACCCGGTTGTTTCAACTCTACAGCGAGGTCATCATCATGGCCACCACAAAGTTCAGGCCACAAACTGTTTATGAAAATCTTCGCGCCACTATCATGTACTTTCTTTATCAGTCTCAGCACCTCCGGTCCGTCATTATCAAATACCAATTCAAAAGCCTGAGGTTTCATGTGTTCTAAATAACCGTCAATAATCGCTTCAGCACCTTCCTTGTGTAAATTGATCACAGGCATGAAAATCATCTTATCCAGCACTTCTCCATTTTCTGCTTTCACCTGATCATAAGGTAGCCCGGCTTTCATTATGCACTGATGCACAGTACCTGTTTTTTCAAGAATAGCGTATGCCTCTTTAAAATAGTCATACCCTTTATCCACATTCACCATAATTTTACCTTTACACAACTTCATCACTTCTTCAAAAGTAGGTATCAGGTGACGGGTTTTATGTCCGGCTCCATTTCTCATACGGAACTGACGCAACTCTTCCAACGTATAATCTTCCGGTTTACCTTTACCCGTGGTAGTACGGTCAATAGTTTTATCATGCATCAAGATAAGATGCCCATCTTTAGTGCGCTTCAAATCAATTTCAACCATATCCACTCCCATATCAATGCAATTTTGAATGGCTTGCAATGAGTTTTCAGGAGCATTACGCCAATCTGCACGGTGCGAAACCACCAAAATTGATTTTTCAGCAGGTTCATTAAATGTTTTATGAATCCGTTCAGCAGGATTTTGCCCCCATAAAGCAACTGTACACAATAACAAGAGGCAACTCAATGAAAATAGATTTCTTCTCATAAATTTTATTGTTTATTTCACACATTCAAATAGATCCGATTCATAGATGACATGGCTTTCGGATATGGGAACCGCATCATCAAAAACATACATACGATATTTGTTACCTCCCGGATATACACGTACCATTATATGCCCCTGATAGGATGCCATTCTGTCAACCAGATCACCGATAACAATTTTAGTAGCCGGATGCATATTCGTGGAAAATATCTTTCTCTCTTCCGGATAAATTTCTTTAGAGAATAGACGATACAACACCGTATGATTAGGATGCAGGGCATCCCAAGTAGACATTATGACATTCTGAGGTGATAAATTCCGGAGAAAATTTTCATTAGTCCCGTCCTCATTGCCATGATGATTTAATACCGCCACTTCTACTTTGCCTACCACATCAGAAACCGGGGTCTCAATATCATGCCACTTAGGACGTCCCGGACGGGGAAATCCTGGTATATCCCCTCCTGTATAGTAATCAAATGCACCATAACTCAACTTTATCACACAGCTATACATATTTTCTCTGGGCATTTCACTTTTTGAATAGTTGCCCTTATCAGAAAATAATGAGGTAACTCCTGTATTTCCATCCCAAACCTTACCATTAGCATATACATTACGCACACCAAATGAATGATATTTTTCCGGTTCATTGCATAACACAAATTGCTTGCACGATCCCACATTAAAGGTTTCACGCTTGGTACAGTCGGAGATTGTTTTTACGAAATTACGATAGTTCATATAGCAAGAATCTTTATCGGAAGGAGGCATAAAGTCATCCCCTCTGTCCACGATTACTTTAGCAGGAAAATTCCGATATACCTCGGAAATCCCAGTCAGATAATACCTGCCTTTATCTTCTTTCTTATGCAACCAACTACCGATATGATCTGAATGATAATGCGTCAAAAGATAATAGTCAATGTTCTCTTTGTCGTTAGGTATAAAATAGCGAATATAATCTGCAATCCACTCACCAGCTTTCTTGGTATCATCAGGTTTTGCAGCTACGACCCTTTCTCCGACTCTATTATTTTCTCCGGCATCAATCAACAGAGTAGTTCCATCCGGCAAAATACAAAAGGTGCAATCCCCACGTCCGGTATTGATATGATGGATATCCATATATCCCTCTTTCCATTGAGGCAATTCCTGTGAGAAAGCACATTCAGCCACCAAGGCGAACAACAGTCCCCAAATATATTTCATGTTTCATAGTTTTAGAAGGATGCCTGAGAGGCAATACTTTCAGGCATCCTCACTCAATAAATACTCAGATTAGTTATATCCCGGATTTTGAGGGAATGTTTCCGGATTGTCGATCAAATCGACCTCCGTTTTCGGAATCGGATATAAATAATCATTCTTTGTTATCGTGAAACCAACCTTTGACATAGCTTCTATAGCCGTATCCGTACGAATCAAATCAAACCAACGATGCAGCTCGAACGGGAATTCCAAACGGCGTTCTTCCAATACAGCCTTGCGGAAAGCACTTTGGTCTTTCAAATCTGTCACTTTATATTCCACTGCATTGGCACGCTTACGAATCAAATTCAAGTAGTTCAGTGCCTTACTCGATTCAGAACTTTCATAGGCTACTTCATTATGAGCCTCAGCACACATCAGCAATACATCCGCCCATCTCAATAATGGTAAGTCAAATCCAACCTTTGCCGTAGTAGCGTCGAACGCATCGTAATACTTGGCTATTACATTATTGTTAGCATCCACCTTCTTATATTCGATCATGGCTTTACGATCGTCCGTATTTCCATAAGAAGCTAAAAGTTCGCTATCAATAACCGACTTATCCTTAAAGTAATCGTTGTATCCATGTCCTTCTCCAAGAACTGATTTTGAATATCGTACAGCAAACAGAATTTCTTTATTCATCTCCTGGTTTACATCAAAAACATCAACAACGGCGTTCTGCAAACCATATTTAGATGAATAATCTTTGACTATGTTATCCAGCAAAGTTGCTGCTGCTGACCACTTTTGTTGTGTCAGATAAGCTTTTGCCAATAATGCCTTCGCAGCTACGGAAGTGGCTCTTCCCAGATTGTCATCATCATAAGCAGAAGTAAGCATACCGGATGCAGCCTCCAAATCCTCTTCTATAGCTCTATAAACATCCGCCACTGAACTACGTCCATACCCCTTGGCTTCAATAGCCGTCACCGGTTTCAGGATCAGAGGTGCAGCTCCCCAAAGGCGAACAATATTGAAATATGCTAAAGCCCGTAAAAACATGGCTTCACCTTCATACTGCTTTTTCAGCGCGGCATCTGTTACCACATCTATATTTGCAAGTACATTGTTGCATCTGTATATCTGGTTATATAATTCTTTCCATGCATAACGAACGACATTATTTCCGGATGTAGCAGTAAAGCTATCAATGAAGTAGAACATACCGGCTGCTCCACCGGGATTAATATCTTCCACATTATCAGACCTTAGCTCCATGAGGGAAATGAAATATTCGCCATATTGATAGGTCCCCTGCAAAGAACCATAACAAGCGGACAATGCAGAATTTATATCAGAAGTATTTTTATAGTAATTTGCTGAAGAAGCCTCAGATATAGGTGTCAAGTCCAGAAAATCACTACAGCTGGTAAGCAACAGAGATGCAAAAGCTACAATATAATATTTAATTTTCATATCTTGATTATTTAAAAGGTTACGTTTAATCCGAATACAAATGATTTAGACAGAGGATATGTACCATAATCGATACCAGGAGTCAGTGATCCGCCTTTCATATTCACTTCCGGATTGTATCCGCTATATTTGGTAAAAGTGAAAGGATTCTGAGTAGAGAAATAAACTCTTGCCCGGCTGATTCCTACATTGGTAAGCAATGATTTAGGCAGCGTATATCCAAAAGTGATATTCTTAATTCTCATATAAGAACCATCTTCAATATGCCAGGTAGAAGTAGTACCATTCATACCCGTTGCACTTCTGTTTGCACGAACTACATAGCCGCTACCCGGATTACTTTCTGATTGCCAACGGTCCAAAGCATCGACCTGACAGTTATTTCCTCCTTCCATATTATCAATGTAGCGACGGAATATATTGGCAATCTTATTCCCTTGTACACCTTGCAGGGCAATAGAGAGATCAAACCATTTATATTTCAACTCTGTAGAGAAACCATACGTGAACTTCGGCATGTAATTTCCTGTAATAGTACGGTCGTTCTCGTCAATCTCCATATCACCATCCATATCCTTAAAACGGAAATCTCCCGGTTTCGCACCACTGACATAGGCATATTTGCGTTGGCTCTTATCCGGATTCTTCGAGTTATCAATCTCTGCCTGATTGGCGAATACACCATCCGTAACCAAGGTATAATAGTTACCGATAGGCTCTCCGACTTTAGTAATGAAAGTCACACTCTCGGAAGTAGTTATCATTTCATCAACACCACCGAGGTCTTTTACTTCATTCCGGTTGGCAGAGATATTAAAACGATTATTCCACGTAAAGTCTCCCCAAGTATTTGTAGTAGAAATAGCGAATTCGACGCCCTTATTATTTACTTTTCCAATATTCATAGGCACTGTACTGAAACCGGAAAACTCGGCAACCGGTACATTCAGTAGCATATCAGTTGTATTACTGTTATACAAATCCAGTTCTAAAGTCAGCATATTAAAGAGTCCTATTTCCAGACCCAGATTAAACATAGCTGTCTTCTCCCAACCTAAATCAGGATTTCCAGCTGTTGCAGGACGTAAACCGCTTGCCAAAGTGCCGTCAGCTTTTCCAAACACATAATTGTCTTCCGATAACGTAGCATAATACTCGTAATTTCCAATATTAAAATTACCACTGATACCGTAGCTCGCACGCAATTTCAAGGAAGTAAGCCATTTTATATCTTTCATAAAATCTTCTTCACTGATATACCATCCGGCAGAAGCTGACGGAAACATACCCCAGCGGTTATTCTTTCCGAAACGGGAAGATCCATCCATACGAGCAGCAGCTGATAGTAAATATTTACCCTTATATGAATATTGCACACGTGCCAATGCTGATAACAACGACCATTCGTAAGCGGTTGCACTCCAGCTTGTAATAGCTGATGCTGCATTCATGGTATGTACCAAGTCATTAGGATAACCATTACCGGCCAGCAATGAAGTGTTCACTGATTCTTTCTGTGCAGTCCATCCGGCTATGGCAGACAAATTATGTACATCTTTAATTATTGTAGTATATGACAAGGTGTTTTCCCATACCCAGTTCAGCATATTCTTATCACGCTTCGACCCTTCAGGCACTGAAGGCGGAAGTCTGTCTAAAGAAGTGGGCAAAGTGGAAGGTCTGTAATAAGAACGGCTGTAGCTATTGAAATCCACACCGAAACTTGTCTTGAATTTCAGATTCTTATAGAGTTCATATTCACCATAGACATTTCCCATAAAGCGGTAACGTTTCATCTGGTCTTCCTTTTCGTTTGCCAGAGCTACAGGATTTACAATCTGCGGATGCTTATACTGCCAGTTCCATTGATCAAAATTATAAGAACCATCAGCATTGTACACTGGCATAGTAGGCGACATGGCCAAAGCAGAAGCTACGATTGTCTCTTCTTTATATCTGTCCTCGGTAGGAACGATGTTATACACAGAATAATTAAAAGACAGATTAGTACCGAAAGTGAATTTCTTATAATTAGCATCGACTTTTCCTCTGGCTCCCATCTGTTCAAAATCCGAACCGATAACAATACCTTGCTCTTTCATGTAATTACCGGAAATAAAATATCTGGCAGCTTTGTTTCCTCCGGACAGAGAAAGATTATGGCTTGTAACGATACCTGTTCTCATAACTTCGTCTTGCCAATCCGTATTCGTCAATCCGGTTTCACCATTGATATATGGCATTATTTCGGGAGGTAGCAAATAAGCCTGATTGATAACATCCGGTTTCTTTCCCAACTTTTGGTTACGAACTTCATTAGAGTCGTTGATGCTACCTTCAATACCTTTACTTTCCAGCAAATCAAGATAAGCATTGTTATGTCCGTCATAGGAGAGCCGAGCATATTCATACGCATCCAGCATGTCTATCTTTTTAGTACGTTGCTGGAAACCTACATATCCATCATATTGCACAGTAGGCTTCATATCTTTGCCTTCCTTACCTTGCTTAGTAGTAATAATGACTACACCATTTGCACCTCTTGATCCATAAATAGCTGCTGCCGAAGCATCTTTCAAAACTTCAATGGACTCAATGTCATTCATATTAATGGAACTCAAAGGAGATACATTTTGTCCTGTACCATTTCCTGCTTCACCGGACATGGGGAAACCATCTACCACATACAACGGTTCCGTACCGGCAGTAATACTACCACTACCTCTCACCTTAATAGATAATCCGCCCCCCGGGATACCATTCGGTTGTGAAACCTGCACACCGGTCATCTTACCAACAAGCGCCTGATCCACACTGGAAACCGGAACTGCCAATTCACTCGCTTTCATTGAGGAGATAGAAGTGGTTACATCGCGTTTACGTTGTACGCCGTATCCCACTACTACGACTTCATCCAACATTTCGCTATCTTCCTTTAAAGTGACATTTTGCAAGGCTTTGTCATTAGCTTTAAATGTCAATGTCTGGTAGCCAATGAATGAAATGGTTACTTCTGCATTTTCCGGAACATTGGCTAAGGTATATTCACCGTCAATGTTTGTAATTGATCCCAGTGTGGTTCCTTGTATTGCCACACTCGCCCCAATCACCGGTTCACCGTTTTCATCAAGAATCTTTCCGTTAATTGATCTTACTTTTGTTTTGTCATCACCCGACATTAGCTTCTTGAGAGAAATCACAATCATCTTATTCTTTAGATTCACCTCCAATGATTTGTCAAGGATGGATGACAATGCCTCTACAACGGGAGTATTTTCAAAAGTCGCATTAACCTTTTTATTCTCGTTTATTTCGTCTTTCTGATAGATAATGGATAGCCCTGTTTGACTCTCTATTTCCTTCAATACAGTTTTCAATGTTTGTTCCTTAAAAACTTTGCTGACTGTCTGGGCATTTACCGACAATGAACCCAAACTGAGCAAAAACAAAAGGAATAAGCATAGAATTGATTTTCGGTTGTTCATAGCTTTTCTTGATTTAATTAGTTGTTACAAAATTGATTTTATTCTCTGATATATATATCCTTTCCTCTGCGTTCGACGGTTATCGGGATGATCTCCTGCAAAGCAGCCATCACCTCTCCTATCGTCTCACGGTTTCTTAACGAAATGCGGAAGCGTTTGCCACCTACCTGTTCCGATTCCAGACTGATATTGACGTCATACTGGCGGGATAGCTTCGCTATCAGCTCTTTCAACGTAATATCCTCAAATTCAATTCGATTCTCCGACCAGGCTTTCCATTGCTTCACATCATTACGGGTACGTGTGATTTTTCCGGTAGCCATATCCAACTTCACAAATTCACCGGGTGTCATCTCTATCCGCTGTTCCCCATGATGGATTTCTACAATTCCTTCCATCAGTGCAGTAGTGACAACTGAGTCTTCAGGATAGGCGGAAACATCGAATTTCGTTCCTTTCACTACTACATCATATCCACAGGTTTGCACCGTGAATTTGGCTTTTTCTTTCTTCGTGACTTCAAAATAAGCCTCACCGCTAAGTATTACTTTACGATTCCGCTCGTTGAACTTATCCGAATACTTCAGTACGGAACCGGCATTCAGCCATACCACCGTACCATCTGCCAAAGTCATCTTGCTCTTTTCTCCGTAGGGAGCTTCGAATACGAAATAATCTTCGGTAGAAGATAAGGAAGCAATGTTCCAGATGCCCAACGTAGCCCCGGCAGTAAGCACCACGATGGCGGCTACGGCAGCCACTCTGCGCCAGAAGCTGAAATAACGACGGGGCAACATCGGCATAATAGCCTCTTGCGTGCGAAGGCGGCGTTGCAGACGTTGCCATTCCTGCATGGTCTGTTCGTCCCCTTCATTAGTAAGTTTCCATTCTTTTTCCCACTGGCGAAACCGCAAGCGGTTTTCTTCCGCTTGCTCAATGTAACTGAACAAGAGTTTCTCTTCCGCCTTTGAAATGTGTCCTTCAAAGTAGCGGATCGCCAATTCGTGAATGTTTGTTTCTGTTTTCATAAATTCTCTTTCTATAAGATGTAACAACTAATTTTAATTCTACCCAACCCCGGAAAAAGAAAAAAGCAGAAAATTTTTAGTTCTCTGCTTTTTCTCCTCCTGGTTATTCTGTTTATTCGTTCATAATCACCCAAGCTAAAACCATTATATAGATGTCTACCGGATACTTATCCTTGAAGTGACGTTCAAAAAGGGCAAGGGCTTTAGAAATATGTTTCTCCACGGCTGTAGTGGATATTTGTAGTTTATCGGCTATCTCCCTGTTCTTGAGATGTGTGAACCGACTCAGCAGGAAGACTTCGCGGCAACGGTCAGGCAGCTGACCGATGACAAGTTTGATTTGCTCCTGCAATTCGTCATAGAGGAGTTTATTGTCTGCATCAAAGGTGAAGTCGGTATAGTAAAGCCGTTCTTCCCCATCAATAGATGCCAGGTATTCAATCCGGTGCTTCTCTACAATGGATACGTGTTTCAGATAGTTCAGGCATCCGTTGCGTACCATCGCAAACAGCAAAGAAGTTATAGAGACCGACGAAAGTAAGTCTCTCTTCTTCCAGAATTTCAGAAAACATTCCTGAATAATATCCCGAACGATTTCTTCATCTTCAATAAAGCGAATAGCATATCCACGTAAACGCGGAAAGTAACTTTTAAACAGATAAACGAATGCTTCTTCGTTTCCCCGTTTTATCTCCTCCAATAAATAGCTATCATCTGAAAAATCAGCCATATTCTTTTCCATGCTTATATTTTAAGGAACAAAGATTGTTAGAAGTAAATAATTAGGTTTTGCAAACCTATTAAAATTTTGTTCCAATACAAAATGAAAAAGGGATTGTTTTTTTATTCGCTTACTGATTTTGAAGAATTCCCAATGATTCAGCATTACCTATTTATGCCCCTCTCAACTCCCAATGCCCCGATTTATTAGAGCCAACACGTTTGATCAGCCCTTTCTCCTTTAATGCTGCCATAATCCGTTCACCTTGTCGTAAGGAAACCGAAAGCGATTCTGCAATCTCTTTTGCAGTGATTCGGTTATTTATCCGGATAAGCTCTAATACACGTTGTTCGTTTATACCGACATTTATACCGACATTTATACCGACATCGACACGAGGTTCTAAACCTTCATCCTCTATTGATGCCTGATAATTACGAATCGTCTGCTCTAAATTGCGGATATGTTCATCGAACATAAAGTTGTGAAATGGTTCTATATCATCGTTTTCACGAGTAGCTATAAGAGATTCAATATATTCCGCTTTATGGTCTTTGTTAATATTGGTAGGAATGATTCCAAACTCAAACTGCAACTGATTCATCAGCAAACGAGACATCCTGCCATTGCCATCAGCCCACGGATGAATTGTTACTAAATGGAAATGAGCGTCGAAACTCAACTTATAGCATTCAATAACATTCGTTTTTGAAAGAGCCTTTCGTCGCTGATTTATACTTTCGCAAAGTTCTGCCAACTTTGTAGGTACCTTTGAGTAATTCATATAAGAGCGTCCTCCAGTTCCGGCTGTGACGTTCAGTAATCGCAAATCTCCATTTGCTGACGAAAATTCACCTAATGCAGTTTGATATATTGTTCCAGTATTCTTCAGAACGATAGAAGATAGTTTCTTAAGCATATCAACAGAAATATCACTATGACTCTTTGCAAAAGCAATAGATTGTTCGTATGCTGCTTTCAGGTCTAAGTTCATTAGTTGCTCAGTCATAGAACGACCTTTCGCACTGATGCCCTCATCAAACAAAAGTTGATTCTCAATTTCAGTGACAGTAGAACCTTCAATAGCTGTTGAATGGGTAATAAGAGAATACAGATAGAATTTATCGTAATCTATCTGTTTGTCAATACCCAGCTCCTTAAACTGGGCTAACAAGGATAATATCTTCTGTTCTCTTGTCATAAAAATGTTTTTTAATGCTGCCTTTATATGGCATAGAGGCATGCAATTTTTTTTGCAAAGTTAGCAAAAAGGCGGATTACTCCGCCTTTTCTCCCTTATTCTTCCGGCAACTCTCCCGCCCGTATCCACTTTACATACGATACCTGATCTGCTTAATCAAACTTTTTTTATCGACACCGACCAACATCTCTTCAATGAGAGCATACTCGTGAGCACTGGCTATTTTCAGTACATCGCGTAATTTTTCAATCACCGCCTTCTCTCCCTTACATAAGAACGATGTCCATAAATTATAATCACCACAAAACAAATAAAAGGAAGTACAAATGAAACATTCACAGCAGGCATACCGAACAAGGTTTGCATATCAATGATACTCGCCTGAAGCGGTGGCAACACCGAACCGCCCAGAATCGCCATTATCAAGCCCGCAGCACCGAACTTTGCGTCATCACCCAATCCCTGTAAAGCTATTCCGTAAATCGTAGGAAACATTAATGACATACAGGCAGATACCCCCACCAGACAATACATTCCCCCGACATCCTGAATAAAGATAACCCCAATTGTAAATCCACAAGCCGCAATAGCCAGAACCTTCAACAGCAATCCCGGACTGAGATAGCGCAAGATGAAAGTACATATAAACCTACTTGCACAAAAGATAATCATCGCCACAATGTTATACTGCTGCGACAACACTTCCGCCGCCTTTTCTCCCATTCCCTGAGACATGAATAAACGTGTACCATATTGTATGACAAACGTCCAGCACATAATCTGCGCACCGACATAAAAGAACTGGGCGATCACCCCTTCCCTGTAATAACTGATAGAAAAGATACGTTTCAATGTCGGAAAGAAGTTGATGTCGTGAGACTGGTCGGCATTCTTCGGCATTTTCGCCATGCGAATCAGTATCAACATTACCAGAATCACAATGCCGATAATCAGATAGGGAGCTATCAATACACTTAAATCAGAATCACGAACCGCTTCGAAATCAGCAGCAGAAAGCTGACTGCGTTCTATCGTATCCATCGGACTCAAACGATTCTGTATAAAATTCATCGCTACATACATTCCCAGCAATGATCCCATCGGATTGAACGACTGAACCAGATTCAAACGACGGGTAGCCGTTTCCTCCGTCCCCATCGAGAGGATATAAGGATTGCTGCTGGTCTCAAGAAACGAAAGCCCGCACGTTAGGATGAAGTAGGCTATCAGAAACGGATAATAGCTTCCCGAAAGCATAGCCGGAAAAAACAAAAACGCCCCGAAAGCATACATACCCAATCCTAAAAGCACTCCCGCCTTATAAGAAAATTTGCGTATGAACATAGCTGCCGGAAAGGCCATGGCAAAATATCCGCCATAGAAAGCAACCTGTACCAAAGCACCATCCGTAACGCTCATACGGAATATTTTAGAGAAAGCTTTCACCATCGGGTTAGTGATATCGTTGGCGAATCCCCACAAGGCAAAGCAACTCGTGATTAATATAAACGGAATCAGATAGCTCACACCATCCTTACTTATTATTGAAGTCTTCTTTGTGTTATTCATAAGATAAAAGGGTTCTTACTCACGGTTTATTACAATGCTTTTCTGTATAGTTCAAGAATGATCTCCTTAGAAACTTCACGCGGATTGCCCGGTGTGCATACATCTGCAAAGGCTGCTTCCGATAGGCGTTCCAAATCTTCTTCCTCAATTCCCAACTCAGATAAATGTTGCGGAATACCTACACGTATGGCAAGCGATTTTACAGCTTCCACAGCTGCATGTGCTGCTTCTTCCCGACTCATGCCGGAAGTATATACATTCATAGCTTTGGCAATATCCACGTATTTATCGAGTGCAGCAGGTGCATTGAACTCCATGATAACAGGCAGCAGCAAAGCATTAGCCACCCCGTGAGGAATATCAAAGATAGCTCCCAGCGGATGAGCCATTCCGTGCACCACTCCCAAACCGACATTAGAGAATGCCATTCCGGCAATGTACTGTGCCACAGCCATACCATTGCGTACCTCGGCATTTGTAGGTTCGTTGACTGCTGTTTCCAGATAGCGAGCTATCATTTCAATGGCTTTGATCTCGAACATATCGCTCATTTCCCAAGCTCCTTTGGTAATCAGCCCTTCGATGGCATGTGTCAAAGCATCCAATCCGGTGGAAGCGGTCAGGCTTTTAGGCAAGGTGTACATCAACTCTGCATCCACAATAGCTATGGCCGGAATATCATTCGGATCGACGCATACCATTTTCTTTTCGTTAACCTCATCCGTAATCACGTAATTGATTGTCACTTCGGCAGCAGTTCCGGCAGTAGTAGGCAGGGCTATGATGGGAACGGATTTCTTTTTTGTATCCGCCACACCTTCCAACGAAACAACATCGCTGAATTCCGGATTGTTAGTAATGATTCCGATAGCTTTTGCGGTGTCTATTGAAGAGCCGCCACCGATAGCCAGGATAAAGTCTGCTCCCGACTCAGCAAAGGCTTTCACACCTGTTTTTACATTGAACACTGTAGGATTCTGCTTGATCTCACTAAATACCTCGTAAGGTATTCCGGCAGATTTAAGCACACTCAGTACTTTATCCGCTACTCCATATTTGATAAGATCTTTATCAGTTGCCACAAAGGCTTTGTGCAATCCCAAACGGGTTATTTCTTTTGGAAGCACTTCACGCGCTCCTGGTCCGAAGTATGATACTTCGTTCAATATAAATCGATTAATCATGATTTTCAATGTTATATTATTACCTATAAAAAACTATTTTCTGAAAGCTGCCAATTTATTCCTATAGTATGTTTCCACATCTTTCCAATGATAGTAAGGAGCAAGTGTACTCTCTACCGGAAGTTTCATTTCCTGTTCATTCAGCAGAACTTTCACCAGAATATCATCGCTCCCTTTTTTACGATAAAAAACGAACTGGATGTTGCAAGCCATCGGGAAAATCTTGTAATTGCGCCAGACCTCGGCAAGACTGTTCAAGTCAGTAGTCTGATAAGCGCAATCCCCCAACTCCAACAGGCATGCGAGAGGAAGTACACAAGACTCATGGCCGAATCGTAATGTAACGTTATTCTCTTTTTTAACGATACAGGTATCCGCAGTATTCAGAATGTTTTCCAACAGATTGGCTTCCAGATAAGGCATTTTCCCTTTTGTAAGTGGAGACGGGCCATAATCGATATACCAATTCGCATTATTCAGCAACCACATGTCGTAACATTCTTCTTTTGTGAAAAGGGAATAGAGTTCGATATCCGTATCGTGGTTTTGCATAATGACTGCAAGTTCAAATAAGTAACTCATCAGCTTATCCGCATCCACTTTCCACTTCACATAGTCCTGACTGTTGAAAAGAGACTTCATCAACCGTTCAGGATGAAGATGTTCCTTCCGGAAAGCTTCTTTCACGGCAAGCACTTCATCTGTCTTACGCTGTTTTCTGAAATGATCGTCTTCATTATTCATATAGTACATATCATAATAGCTGGCATCATTCTTAATCTGCAATTTAGGGTTCATAGATTGCAGTTGCAGACATTCAGCCATCATAGAGAGAATGCAACGAATAACAACGGTAGAACGTGCATCCACTGCTGCCACTCCTTGAAATACTTCGGGGAAGTTCTCATACATTCTTTTAGCAATTCCCCGATGTTGGCGTGCTCCCAACGGTGTCAGTTCACCATAGCGGTCTTTTGCCATTCGGGCAAGGCTATCAATCAAGTTTAAGGTCTTCTTTCCCAATTCAGTCAGTGTCCCATCCTTTTCTGCTTCGCACAAAATTCTCAATGGTTCTTTATAGTCATTGGGATTAACCCGATAACGGGAACCATGCCGTGCATAATGACTCAGATAGAACGGTTTGTATCCTGACGGCGGCGGAGTTTTCTTAAAGTCAAGATCGGGATAGGCATAATGATTTGCTGCCGAAAGATGAATATTCTCAAAGATTTCTTCTTTAGCGGTCTGCGCACTTATGCCAAGTGTCAGGCAACAGCAGAAGAATAATAAAATTAATCGTCTCATAATATCAGATTATTGTGTTCAAAATAAGCCCAAGCTCACAAAAATACTATTGCAAGCTTGGGCAAGTTTAGATATTAAAATTATTCGCTAACGTATGGACCAAACTTCTTTACTATCGTCAAATTAGATTTTCTGGCATCTAATACATATACTGCATATTTTCCATCCGGATAAACTCTTATCACAATATGGCCTTCTTTAGCTTTTATGCCACGAGAGAACCAAGGGCCGATCCCAATTCCTGTTTGTTCATGATAATACGTCATGAATACATCTCTCCTCTGAGTTCCCACATTGCCGGACAATAATCGCTGTCCCACTTCAGGACCGGGATGATCCGGACTCCATGATTGTGCTACTACTACTTTAGGATCAAGTACATCTAAGAAATTTCGGTTTGTAGCATCCCGGTTACTATGGTGATTGAGTGACATAGCAGATACTTTTCCTACCAACGGAGCCATCGGAGTTTCAATATCATACCATTCTGCATGATCCTGATCGACCAAACCTGAATTATCTCCCCCGACATAATATTTGAATTTACCATATTTTACTACAAGAGCCGTCGACATCTGATTATCATTATATTTTCCATTCTTTGCCAGCAGTTCTTCTTTAGTGAACAAAGGAATGGTATTTTTACCCTTTCCAGTCCATAAAAGATTGTTGGATTTTATATTTCGGACTTCAAATCCGGGATAAGACTTCGAATCTCTTTTCAATACGAACTGTTTATTCGATCCAATATCAAACTTCTCAACTTTCATTCCATTATTTGTTTTCTGGAATTCCAGAAACTTCAACAGATTCTGGAAAGTAGCCGATTCCACTCCTCCGTTACCTGATGTGTTAGTTCGCAGGTCAACCGGAAAATTATAATCAGGGTAATCTCTATCCACATAAGTTTTGATGGGAATTATATCCCCCACTTCGGTCAGACCGGTAAGTCGATAACCATTTTCGGAAGTTTCGGAAGCAGCGCGTACACTACCGTAATGATCGGAATGAAAATGTGTCAGCAGAAAATAATCAATCGATAGTTGATCCCTGCCTAATACATTCGTAAGATAGTTGATTATAGATGAACCTGCCGTATAACTATTATTAGGGAACACCTGTGGCGCAAACATAGGAGCATACTTTGCATCAAATGACTCGTTATCAAAATCTCCGGCATCAATCATCATGTTTGTTCCATCCGGCAGAATAAGGAAAGCACAACTTCCTCGTCCGGTATTGATGTGATGAATATCCAGATAACCTTTTTCCCATTTGGGAAGTTGATCTTGTGCAGCAACAAAAGCAACACAAAAAATTGCCACTAACAATAAAACATTTCTTTTCATAATTATTTATTTTTAATTCATTATAGCTTTAGTTGTAAAGCGAATCTTTCCATCTGTCGAACGTATGGATATTACATAAAACTGATTGGTACTCAGCGTATTATTAAATTGTGTAATAGATGCCATACCACTTCCTGTTTCCACTCTCTTCTTCCCCTCAAATACTTTCCTACCAGTCAAATCTACAATTTGCACAATAAGCTCTGTAGAAGTAGTAAATGGATATTCCACTAGTATCATATCATTTTTACAATCAACCGCAACAATAGGCTTTTCCAAATCAGACTGAATAGCTTTCTGTTCCTCAACAGATCGCGTTAGCGTATTAGATGCTTGTTTTTCGAAATACCATAATTTATTCTTTTCTCCGGTTGAATATTGTATGATAGAAGCACCATCAGCAGTAGAAGCATCTCTTACAACTACCATTAATTCAGAACGCAAATTTCTTAAAGTATAAGCAATCTTATAAACCCCTCCTTCTGTTACAAAAACTTTATCTATTTTCCACAAACCATTTGAATCATGAGTACCATATTGAATCAGTTCTGTACCTTCTGCCAAACTCCCGTCTTTGACTACAAGATATTTTTGACTATTCTTATTTCTTAACGTCACATACCCATATCGTTCTGGAGTAATTTCCCACAGACCATTTTCCTCCCCTGTGGAGTATTGAATAATATCAGCACCATCGGCTATAGAGGCATCTCTCACTACCATTATTTTATAACTATTATCGTTTCTTATTTTATAAGTTCCTGAAGGTATAGGTGAATCTGAATAATAAACTCTTTCCAACTGCCAAATTTCATTATCCTCAGATCCTGGAGGAGCTAAAATAACAGAAGCACCTTCTTCAGTAGATGCACCTTCCACAACAGCATACATGTAATTATCCACATTTCTCACACGATATTCTCCATCTACACTTGTTGGCAAAAGTTGCCATCTGTCTGTCCCTGTTCCTGTTCCTATAATATCTTTCTGGATAATTTGTGTATTCAGTGGATATGAATCCGGAGCCGTCATAAAAAAATATGTAACTGAATTTATGATATAATATCCATCTTGTTGTATTTCAACAGGACTTAAGTTCCATACATCGTACCCTACATCATCTGAATTATGCTTGCGATGCTGAATTAAACTTGCTCCTTCATTTTCATTTCTATCTAAAATATCCAAATATAAACCACTCTTCTTATTTTTCAAGCGATATAGCCCAGGCTCTATTCTCGATCTTTGATTTGGTAAAGATTCCTCAAATCCCCAAATAGCAGTTGGTGACCCAATATATCCTTGAACTAATTTGTAATTATCCAAGCTAGAGCTTTGAAAAACAGTCAAATACAGTCCACTATTTTTATTCTTTAACATAAAATAATTTATATCATCACTCAGATATTCCAAAATCCAAACTTCATTATCCAAGCCACCATGATCATATTGAATAACATCCGCACCCGCTTCCTTTGATGCATTCTGGACTACCATATATTTTAAGGAATGAAGATTCCGTATTCTACATTCATTAGCACCTGTAAACTCCAATGTCCATTCATCATTACCCGTACCTCCAGAATACTGAATGATTTGAGCGTCATTATCTTTGCTGGCCTCATAAACCACCGCATATTTTCCCGTTGTTTTATTTTTCATCCTTAAAAACTTATTCTCTGGGTACTCTGCAGTATGTAGAAAAGATATCTGATCATCTGTAAGTTCTTCATTATATATCTTGAAATCATCCAAAAAGCCATTAATTGGATTAGTACCCGCATGTCCTCCCACATATAAGTATTTATTCGCCGGAAAACTTTGATTACCCATCCAAATATAAGAATAAGCTTTTTGGGAATCCGGTTTATACATGACCAACCTTGTATAATACATGCCATGAACTACAAATATATGATACCACCCTACTTGATCAAATTGGGCAGGTTTATAAGACCATAAATACCAAGGTTCTATAGTACCATCCGGCTTGGGGATATACCGATTAAAACCAATTGTAGCTCCTTTACGTCCTAAACCTTTTATACTTTGGTTATCGCTATTTACCCAGTTATAAAATTCATATTTTGTACTTTCAGGACTAAAAGGAGTTGGTCCGAAAGGAATCTCTGAAGGATCAGAGATAAACACCCAAAAAGAAGCCGTATGTACAGCATTTATACCTGATTCTATCAATCCGACTCCTGAACCTTTTCCGATAAAAGCTACTGCGCTTTCATAATTCCCAAATCGGTTTACCACTCTCCGGAATTGGCCTGAAACTAATCCTTGAGTTTTAGAGATGGACTCATAAGCCGGATTATCTGTATCAAAAGCCAAATAAACACTGGGATTAGGCACACTTGTCTGTGAAGTGATATTTCCAACGCAAACAAATAGCAAACAAATAGCAAATATTATAATATTCCTATTTCTGTTGAAGTTATTTTTCATCGCATTTTACTTATTTAGTGAACGTTTTCCTATAATTTTCAAATAGTCAAAAAGAATCTCTAAACGGTCAGAGATAACCACATCCGGTGCATGAGCCGCCTGTAATAACCAATCCCAATCACAACGACGATCCGTTCCTTTCAAGTTAATGATACTATATTTGAATTTTCGAGGAACCCAACAACCTTTTTCTGTTTCCGGCCACATTGGAAACTGAATAATACGTGTATTTTTATCTCTCAACCAATTCAAAATATTAGGATAGGTTTTACCTTCAACCGTAATCTGCCGTGTTAGCATCGGATCTGAATCCTGAAAATAAATCATTTCAAAACCTTCGCAACCAGCATCTATAAATGCTTTCATTTTATCTATTAAGCCAGGGTCCTGATTTAGTAATTCCGAATAGACAGTTGGAGTAAACATTTTCACCAATTGTTCCTTATCGTCCTTATTTGCCACCAGATTTTTTATAGATTCTGGCGTCGGAAAAAATTGAATTTTAGTCTTAAAAGTGACTTGTTCAACCATTCCTAGACTTTTCACCAAATAATACATTTGAGGAATGATATTCTCTGCTTTATCAATACTTACCAAAACTTTATTTTTACATTTCAGAAGAGCTTCACGTAAAGTTGCTAACTTATATTCAGTCACTTCACCTGACACCTCCTTTAACTTCAAGTTATCAAGCTCGTCCCATGATTTGTAATATTCAAAAGTAGTTCCTTCTCCCTTTCTTACAATTCCATGCCCTGTAGTAAGGCGATCCAAACCATAATCATGCAGCAAATAAAGTATATCATCATCTGATTTTGTAATATCAAATTCTACCATATCTGCACCCAAATCTATTGCAGCTTGTATAGCTGGAAGAGAGTTTTCCGGATAATCTTTCCAATATCCTCTATGAGCAGATATCATAATATAGTTAGGATAGTTGGCAGGATTATTAAAGATATCAATCAACCTATCAATAGGTAAAGCCCGCGATTGGGAAAAACAAAGTTGCATGCACATTCCCAACAAAAACAATAATAATACTTTTCTCATAATGTTAGTTTTTTAGTTAAACAAATTTGATCGTTTAGCAAGTTTTATCAAAGAAATTTCTTTCCATATAATCAAGGTTTAAGGTGATTCATCTATATAGATAAACCACCTCATAACAATATTTACGAATTAATTATATCCCTCATTCTGCTTGGTTGCAGAATCCGTATCTATCTGTGCTTGCGGAATAGGTTGTACATAATTTAATTCATTTATAGTAATCCCGTTATATCCCGGAGTCCTTGCAAAATACGCATTCATTACTTCCACAGCTTTACCCGTTCTTAGCAAATCGAACCAACGATGCCCTTCATTTACCAATTCTTTACGTCTTTCAAGCGCAATTTCTTCCTTCATCAATGAAGCATCATTGATTATAACTTTGTCAACACCTGCGCGCTCTTTAATGAAGTTCAAACATTCATTAGCTTTAGAGAGATTGTCTTTCTCTGCATAACATTCTGCAAGCATTAAAAGAACATCAGCATAACGCAATACAATAATATTGCTACCTCCATCTGCAACCGTATTAGACGTTTGCTTCAATTTACCAGTACCGATGACTCCATTTTTAGTAATAATAAAGTAGGCAGATTTGCGCTTATCATTATCAGAGAATAAACCATACACTTCCTTTGTCGGTAGGTTATGACCTAAAGCGCCACTGACAGTGCCTGACGGACTGAACTTCTGAAATGCCCGGCTACCTTCCGAATTGCCATTTACCCCTGATTCAAATTGTACATCGAAAATAACTTCTTTATTCCCCTTATTATTCACGTCAAAGATATCAGCAGGTTCATCCAACAAAGCATATCCAAACCTTTCCACTTCCTGCAAATATTTCAAACTGTTATCGTAATCCTTTAAAGTAAGATAAACCTTACCCAGCAACGCAGCGGCAGCACCTTTAGCAGCTTTTCCTTTTTCAACAGGTGCATCAGGAAGCATTGCAAACGCATCAGTCAAGTCTTGCACGATCTGTTTGCACACTTCTTCTTTGGGAGTCCTCACCTGACCAAAGAAATCATTGGGATTGGTTGTTTCTTTGATAACCAACTGAACATCACCAAATATACGAACCAAATTAAAGTACATCAGTCCACGCAAAAAGCACATCTCACCTTTAATATTCGTTTTTTCAGTCTCAGCCATATCAGCAATGCCATCAACGCGATTCAATATCACATTACATTGCTGAATCCCTTTGTAATGATGACTCCAAGCTTTATCAATTATAGTATTGGCCGAAGTCATCGAGAACAAGTCCAGTTGCCCATAATTACCATTATCATTTGCCGGAACTTCATCCCATGTATTATCTGACGGAAGTTCTCCCAAGACTAAATTTGCCAATTCATACACGCCTTCAGCTTGCAATATCCCGTATGCAGAATTGACTCCCTTTCTTAACTGTTCAGCATCTTTATAATAATTATTCAAAACATTCTGCATTTCAGGAGTCAGATCAAGATAGGTTCCGGAACATCCGGCAAACATAATTGCCGCCATTCCCAAGGCTATGCTATATATTCTTAGTGCTTTCATATTCATTTCATATTAAAAGTTTATATTCAATCCCAAAGAAAAAGTACGAGGCAAAGGATAGTTATAACTTTCCAACCCTTGATTCAATGCATCCGCTGCATTTCCATTTAAGCTCATTCCTTTATATGGAGTTAGCAATAATAAATTGTTTGCCAGGAAATAAACCTGAGTTCTCTGTAGTCCTAAACGATTAATAAAGGAAGAGGGTAATTCATAAGAAAACTTCAGGCTACGGATATTAAAGTTCGAAGCGTTGTAGAAAAACTTATTTGAAATACGCGCTTCCTTACGTGCACTGGAGAAATTTCCCATATTAGGAGTTGCATAAGTTCCGTTAGGATTATTGACCGGATGATAACGATTATTGAAATATTCTTTTGTAGTAACTGCAAAACCTTCTCCAGTATCCATATACGTAGCTAATGCTGTGCTATATAGTTTCTTACCTAATTCACTATATAAATCCAATGTCAATTCAAAACTCTTATAACGGGAAGTATTATTCCAACCAAGCACCACCTTAGGAAGCGGAGAACCAAAGCTTTTCTTATCCTTTGTATTAATGACATTATCATCATTTTGGTTCTTGATAATATAATCACCGATCTGCGTGCCCGGCATAGCAGGATATTTCTTGAAATCTTCATCAGACTTATAAATTCCTATGATTTCATATCCATACAATTCGGATATGGATTTTCCAACCTCGGTTATTGAAAATCCTTTGCTACCAATGATCTGAGTCTGTCCAGGTGCAAGTGCCAAAACTTTATTTTTATTCGTAGATAGATTTAATGATGAATTCCATGAAACAGGCCCCATCTCAATATCTTTAGCTGTAGAAAAACGTATCTCAAAACCTGTATTTCTTACTTTACCAATATTCTGCAATGAAGTGGTATAACCTGATTGTTGGGGCACAGGCACACTTAATAATAAGTCATTTGTATTCGCTAAATAAAAGTCTGCACTAATTCCCAGATATTTAAACAAGGTAACATCCAAACCGATATTCCAAGTCGAAGTCATTTCCCAAGACAAATCAGGATTAGGAGACGCATTTATGACTGTACCGGGTGCTAAAGTGCCACCAAACAAATAATTATTATTCGACATTAATGCTTGAGCACCATAGTTTGCAATCTGATTATTACCTGATTTACCCCAGCTGACCCTTAGTTTTGCGTAATCAATCGCTGAACAGCTACTCATAAACTTTTCATTTGAAATTAGCCAAGCAGCAGATAAAGCCGGAAACATACCCCATTTTGTATTATTGCCAAATCGGGATGAACCATCTCTACGCATAGAGGCGCTAAAAATATATTTATCCTGCCAGTTGTAATTCAAACGTGCAAAATATGAAATCATAGCCCAAGAATACTGTGAAGGTTCTACTTTAAACGAACTTCCTCCAGCTATATTTTGAATAGAGCTATCGCCAAAATCCGCAGCAGTGACTTTCAACACCTCTTGATCTTCTCTTTGATAGGATTGTCCCAGTAGAATTTGTATAGAATGTTCTTTTATCAGTTTATTGTAAGTCAATGTATTTTCAATCAAATAATTCTTCCTATTGGTATTACTTTGAGAAGCACTGATAGGTTGAGGTGCAGCAGCCCGATATTTTCCAATATCCGAAGGGGTATAGAATTTATAAATTTGTGCATCATAATCGGCACCTATATTCGTTTTGAACCTGAAGTCTTTGAATAACTTGACTTCTGCATACATATTACCAAAAAGTCTGAGCCTATCCGTTTTACGTTCTACCTTTTTAGCAATGGCAACAGGATTTTCATACAATGCTCCATCCGTATCGGCATTTGCCTTAATCTGTTCCGATATAGCTAATGTTCCATCTTCATTATAGGGAGCGAAGAAAGGATAAATACCGGTAGCTATATTCAAGAAATTACTACTCATAGCATCCTCATCAAAGGTGTTTTGCTTAGAATAACTTGGAGAAAAGGAGAAACCAAGAGTTATAGTATTGCTTGGCATCAACTTTAGGTTCACATTAGCAGAGAATTTATCAAAATCAGTACCAATGACAATACCTTTCTGTTTCATATAGCCTGCTGACAATGAATAGAACGCTTTCTCAGAACCACCACTAACAGATATATTGTAATCCTGCATAGGTGCCAATTGGAATATTTCATCTAACCAATTCGTATTTGTCAAACCTTTCTCTCCATTCAAATATGGATAAAGATAATCGGGAATCAGTTCACGTTTAGAAGCTCCATTAGCCTTTCTGGTAGCAGTATCATCACTCTCTTTCCGAACAGAGGGATTCTTATTCACATAACCAGTATTGCGTGCTTCCAACATATACTGAGCCATATCATAAGCATCTACAAGTTCCAGTTTATCATATCGTTGTTGTAAACTAAAAGTAGCTGAAAGAGAAACATTAGGCTTACTGGTCTTACCACTTTTAGTAGTAATCATTATGATACCGTTTGCGCCTCTTGAACCGTAGATAGCTGTAGAAGCTGCATCTTTCAATACTTCAATAGACTGTATTGCACTCATATTGATGCTATTAATATCCGAGCCTTCAGTTAGCGGGAAACCGTCTACTACAATCAAAGGCTTACTTCCGGCTGTCAAAGTTCCAATGCCGCGCACATTAATGACAGGGCTACCACCCGGTGCACCAGAAGGCAATGAGACTTGCACACCTGCCATTTTTCCGGAAAGTGCAGATGCAAAATTGGTAGATGGATAACTTTGCAACTCATTGGCTTTTACAGAAGAAATAGATCCTGTAGCACTTTTCACAGTAGTTGTTCCATAACCTATAACAACTACCTCATCCAACAATTCATTATCTTCTTTCATCACTATTTTACCCAAAGCCTTGGCATTGGCTGGAAGTGAAATTGACTGATAACCAATAAATGAGATAGTAATTTGGGAGTTCTCCGGCACATTAGCTAAAGAATACTCACCGTCTGCATTAGTGATAGTTCCCAAAGTAGTTCCTTGTACAGCAAGACTTGCCCCAATAATCGTTTCACCTTTTTCATCAACGATTGTACCGGAAATAGTTATAAGGCGACCACTCTTTTGCGGAGCATCAGAAACAGATTCTTCTTTCAAATAGATTTTCGTCTCGCCAATTTCGAAAGTTACATTTGTACCTTTCAATAATTTGGTAAGTACATCTGAAAGTTCTTCTTTATCAGCTTCAATAGAAACAACCCGATTCGGGTCAACGGTAGGACGGCTGTATGCCACGGTTAGTCCGGTTTGTTGAGTGATAGCATCAAAGACTTTGGCTAACTTAACTTGCCGGAACTGCAAGGTCACTTTCTGAGCGTTGGCTGTGAAACATGCCATAAGGCTCAAAAACAGTACAAGTAAAATCTTGTGTTTCATAACTTTAATTTTAGATTAACAATGGTATAAATCGCTTTATACTAAGTAGACACACTAGATTTCGGAGCGGGTGAGAGAAAAAGGCTTTTTCTGAAAAAAAAAGTTTGGAAAAAGGCTTTCTAAAGACTAAGAATCGTCATTAGCGATTCAAAATGTAGCCCGTCATCTTGCTTTTATTTATATATGATACAGTCTGAAGCTATTTATTTGGCTGCAAACTGATAAAAAAGAATTCGCATGAGGTATAAGGCATGGATAGGAAAGCGGCTAAACAGCTCAAATTGTATTGCAAAGATAATGTGTTTTTTTGATAGGATAAATTGTTCCTTATGATTTCTTGAGAAAACATTGAGCTTCACAACAAATAAAAAGCAAATATAACTTGCTACCTTTGCAAAAATAAAAGGCTGATAATATGGAACAATTAGATGTATTCGATTGCTTGAATGTGCTTATAGCGAGCTATTTCACCGATGACCGGGGGTGTGCCCACGAAAACAGGGAGCATACGCTTATTTATCTATGCTCCGGCGAATTGGAAATAGAGGAACGGGGAAAGAAAACCGTTCTGCATCCGGGAGATTGCGCTTTCATGCGGCGTGATAACCGGATGTGGCTGCAAAAAAGGTTGAGGACGATAAGCCCTACCGCTCCGTCGTGCTGAAATTCACAAAGCCTTTTCTGAGGGAGTTTTACCATACACTCAACCAACAACAGATACCGGCCGACTCCAAGCGTGAAAAAGCAAGTCTGCGTGTATTACCGAGTAACAGACCCGACATTCAGTCGCTGTTCGAATCAGTTATCCCTTATTTTGATGCGGGCGAAAAGCCTTCCGAAGATGTACTGAAGTTAAAAATGATCGAGGGGCTGTATGTACTGCTCAATACCGACAGGAACCTCTATGCTTCGCTGTTCGATTTCGTGGAACCATGGAAAATAGACATTCTCGACTACCTGAATGAGAATTACATGTATGACCTCTCGATGGGGGAAATCGCGAGTTATACAGGACGCAGTCTGGCAACCTTCAAACGTGATTTTGCCAAAGTGAGCGATTTGACACCGCAGAAATGGATTATCAGACGTCGTCTGGAAGCAGCGCACGGCCTGATAAAATCGGGCAAGAAAAGAGTGACGGAAGCCTGTTTCGATGTAGGCTTCAAGAACCTGTCGCATTTCTCCAAAATATATAAGGAAGCCTACGGTGTAGCTCCGTCATGGTAAAATGAACTTCAGGACAAAATTAATTGAGCCTCGTAGCAAAGTTGTTACGAGGCTCTCTTCATAACTTTGCACCAGAACATTAAACGAAGCATCATTATGAATGAAATTTTTGCAAGAGACTTGAACGGAGAAATTGTTTCCCCGTCGGATCAGGGATACGACGAGTTAATAAACTCCATTTGGGATACAATGAAAACAGCGGCCGAACTGAACAACGGCTACCATACACCGGATGAAGTCCGCCGGATACTGGGAGAAATCATCGGGCAGGAAGTGGATGAGTCCATAACCTTACTACCTCCGTTTTATGTGGATTACGGCAAGCATATAAAGATAGGTAAAGGCTGCTTTATCCAACAGTGCTGCACGTTTTTCGGACATGGCGGCATTACACTCGGCGAACATGTTTTGGTCGGTCCGAAAGTAAACATCATTACCATCAACCATGACTCCGATCCGGAAAACCGCAGTGCGACTTACGGCCGTCCCGTTGTCATTGAGGATAAAGTTTGGATCGGTATCAACGCCACGATTCTCCCCGGTGTCAGAGTCGGATACGGCGCTATCATAGGAGCAAACAGCGTAGTAACCAAAGATGTGCCGCCCATGACCGTTGTTGCGGGCAATCCGGCAAGAATAATCAAGGAACTAAAAAATAAATATCATGAAAGAAGAAAACAATAAAATGAATATCAGCCGTCGTGGATTTCTCAAGACGGCAGCACTGGCAGGAGCCGCATTGGCCATGCCCACCGGACTGGACAAGGTATTTGCCGCTAAAACGAAACAGACGGCAGCATCTGATAACAATAGCGATGTCGCCCACATTACGGGACATCGTATATTGGGTAAGGGCAAGGCAGCTTTCGAAGTGTCGGCACTCGGTTTCGGCGTGATGGGCATGACCTACAACCGTAGCCAGCATCCGGACAAGAAGCAATGCATCCGGTTGCTGCACGAAGCAGTGGATCGCGGTGTAACACTCTTCGATACCGCCATCATCTACGGGCCGCTGACCAACGAGAATTTAGCCGGAGAAGCACTGGCCGAGTTCAAAGGCCGGATTAACGTAACGACTAAATTCGGACACGAAGTAATCGACGGAAAAGGCACGGGACGTCAGGACAGTCGGCCGGAGACCATCCGTCGCTATTGTGAAGAGTCGCTCCGTCGCCTCCGACTCGATTCGCTTCCCATGTTCTACCAGCACCGTGCCGACCCCAACACCCCGGCAGAAGAGGTAGCATCGACTATTGCCGACCTGATGAAAGAGGGTAAAGTACAACACTGGGGCATGTGCGAAGTCAATGCCGAGACCATCCACAAGGCTCATGCCGTTTGCCCGCTGACGGCCATCCAAAGCGAATATCATCTGATGCACCGTCTGGTGGAGGAAAACGGAGTGCTCGACGCCTGTCGGGAACTGGGAATCGGCTTTGTTCCATACAGCCCGCTGAATCGGGGATTTTTGGGCGGCTGCATCAACGAATACACGGTTTTCGACCCGAACAACGACAACCGACAGACCCTGCCGCGCTTCCAAGCGGAAGCAATGCGGGCGAATACCCGCATCGTGAATGTGCTGCAAGCCTTCGGCCGCACGCGAGGCATGACCTCGACACAAGTAGCACTCGGCTGGTTGCTCCAGAAGGCACCGTGGATCGTACCGATTCCCGGAACAACGAAACTTGCACATCTGGAGGAGAACCTGCGCACACTGGAATTTACACTTTCTCCCGAAGAGTGGAAAGAACTGGAAAACGCTGTTGCCGCCATTCCCGTTGTCGGAGACAGATACAATGCCGAGCAACAACGGCAGGTAGGTCGCTAAAACAAAACACATTGCCCAATCCTGATCCCGATCCGGCAACTGATATGACTTTTGCCGGATGCAGATATTAGCACCATAAATAAAAAAATAATTCAAAACGGGGCTGAAACACTTGACTTCGCCTTTCTGATGTAGTATATTTGTAGAAGTTTAAAATGAAACTCTAATATAAACCTAAAGCCTTATCAAATGGGAAAAGTAAGACCTTTACAACAAAACATTAAACAGTGTATAAAATTGACAATATATTCAGCTAAAGTAGGAGTTAATCCATATAATCAACCGATGGTTTACTCCTAAGCTATTCAGGCTGATCATAGTTAATACGGGTGACTTTCACCCCAAACAATGACGGGTATAAAAGGTAAAAGGCGGTCATTCTCATGAAGAATTATCGCCTTTTTTGTATACATATATTCTATTTTAGTTTTAAGATCGATTTCTACGCTGTTAATAAACGTCGGCAACATTCTTAAAAAACGTTCCTCTTATTCTTTAAAAACGTTGTTCACGGTTATTAATGGGGCATACAGAATAGTATTGAATTATTACCTATTTTCATATTTCCGAAATTGGTCCGACTTCCTCTTTAACGGAGATAAAACAGAACGCATGGATTAGCTCGTCATCAACCTTCCGACCAAGGATATTCGGAGCCAATATTTTCAAGTTAGTCAACCGATCGTCACCAAGCTGATATATTGACATCAGCCACACATTTTTTTCATATTACCGCTCTTCATTGACATATCTCTTCATATTTACACTTTTATACACTACAAGCAGAAGGTCATATAGGCCGGTAGATAGACCACCCCTTCTTTCACGCTCAGGTTTTTAGGATGAATCACATAGCTCCCTCCTATACGCTGATGAAAACTCTCGTTGAAGCGGGTGAGCGAGCGGATAGTATATTTATCATTTGACTTTACCTCTATCGGAAAAATTTTATATTTCAATTTGCTTTGGTTCGAAAGAATAAAGTCTATTTCCACATCGTTGCGGTGCTTCTCCTCATTGTAGCGGGTGTAGAAGTAGAGCTTGTGCCCGGCAGCCACAAGCATCTGCGCAATTACGTTCTCATAGAACATGCCCTCGTTTACAGATAGTTTTCCCAACAAGATTTCCCGGTAAAGTTCTCCATCAGAAATTTCATTCTCGTCAAACGTATGGCTGATGAGCAGCCCTGTATCACCCATATAACACTTCACATATGTCCTATCTTCATTTAACGAGAGCCCCACGTTGGGGTCCGAACAATTAAAGCATTCGTTGGCAATCATCGAATCGGATAGCCAGAAGAAGGTATCGTGATACTTAGGGAAACTTGCACCTTTTTCAATGCGATTCATCACCACTCGTCTTTCCGAGCGCGACAAAAAAGCCGGAATCTGGTCAAAAATACTCAATACACTCGACCTGTAACCGGAATTTATCTTCATTATGTCATTGCGGTAGAGTGTCAGTATATCTCTTTTTTCCATATCGGCCATCTCGAAACTTCGGTTGTTCTCCATGTATGCCGACAAACTTTTCGGCATACCGCCCACGATCATATATTGCCGAAACAACAACATGGCCTTGGCGTGGAGTCCTTGTTCCAAAGGCACTCTTTTATCGAAGCATTGGCGGATATATGTCATCAATGGTTCCTCATCCATGGCCCAGGCAAACTCCTCAAAATCCATGGGATACATAGTTAGTGCCCTCTCTTCTGAGGGAATGGTTATGTCCTTTACATTTTCCTTTATGGAGATGAGCGAACCAGTCTCTATATAGTCGAACCGCCCGTCCGCCACCAGATACTTTATCGCTTGCCGTGCCTTAGGAAATTGTTGTATCTCATCAAAGATGATGACGGATTCTTTTGAATAAAGTTTCACTCCATATTCCGAAGAGAGAATAAGGAAAAAGGTGTCGAGGTCGTTCATGTAATTATTGAAAGCCGAAACAACCGAGTCGCTCACCTTATTGAAGTCTATCAAAAGATAACTCCGGTATTCATTCTTTGCAAACTCTTCCACAAGGGTAGACTTGCCTATTCGTCGGGCACCTTCTATCAGAAGTGCCTTAGTACCTGCTGCCTGATGTTTCCAAGCAAGTAGTTTATTGTACAATTTACGTTTAAATATCATGCAATTCAATATTTATCATATAGCCAATGCACAAAAGTAAGGATACTTTCTGTAATGCGCAAGTTTAATAAGACGCAAATCACCTGCAATGCGCACTTTACTGAACGGAATTTTACCTGCAATACGCACTTTTGTTTCACATATTGTTTACAACTCAAATCTACACAATCAATGCATTAGACGGGAATCCTCTTTTTTTTCTTGTGACTATCACTTCCTTTTCAGCCTCTTTATATTCAAACCGTAGCGGCGCAATCTTCTCCAAATCCTGAAGAACTTTTTCGAGAAGCGTATTCTCGGATGTAATTGTAAAGTATACATCCCAAGCTGACTGGTTTTCTATCTTGAAGTTCACATCATACCAACGATTCAGCACTTTGATAACTTCGGACAGCGGAGCATCCTTGAAAGCTATCACATTCTTTTTCCACAAGGAAGACAGATGAATATCGGCATGTCGGGTAATGGTACAACGCTCACTTTCTTTGTTATAGACAAGTTTCTCACCGGGCTTCAACGGATATTTCTTATCTGAAGCAAGTGTCAGATTAACACGACCTTCGTCCAGACAGACCGTGATATCCTTATTTTCCGGATAGGCCTGAACATCGAACGAAGTTCCCAGAACATGTACGGCAGGCCCGTTAAGATTGACAATGAAAGGTCGGTGGGAATTCTTTGAGACTACAAAATAAGCCTCGCCCTCCAGATAGACTTCACGGCTGGACAGCGCAAATTTCTTTGGATACTTCAGGCGCGAATCTGAATTTATATAAGCACGTGTGCCATCCTGAAACATCATTTGCAGGCGTTCACCTTTGGGCACATAGATTTCTTCGTAACCGGAATCACCCAGCAGATCGACACGGGTATTCACCTGGACAAACAGCCCTATCAGCAGCACAAACGGAATGAGTACGGCTGCCACACGGAAGGTAATCCTGCGGATGCGTTTCCGCCGGATGTTGCGGCGGATACGGGCAAACATCTCTTCGGATAGGATTTCGTGATTGACATAGAGTTCTTCGAATCCTTGTTTGATCTGTACGGCATCACGGTCCATACTTTTAGCCAGATAGGCCGCACCCTCATCGGTAGCAAACCAAGCCGCTACGATCCGGGCAACTTCAGGAGTAGATGTCCCTGCCAGCACTTCCTGTATCTGTTTTTCTGTAGGTATATTCATATTCTCTGTACTCATACTGTTAAATAGACACTTAAATACCTTAACAAGGTGAGGTACGTAACAAAAATTAGCAATTTCCCCAGATGGACGCGCAATAGTTTCAGCGCATCGGAATAATGGGTTTTGATTGTATTGATAGAGAGTTTCAGGCGGTCGGCAATCTCCTGGTTGGAGAGTTCTTCGCGCACCTTCATCAGACAGATTTCCCGCTTCTGGGGTGGCAACATATCGACTGCTTTATAAAAGATGGACATCAGTTCTTTCTTTTCCAGACTGTCAACAAGGGTATCTTCGTAAGCAGGGGTGCTCTGAGCTATCTCATAATTCTTGGTAAGGGCGGTATTCTCATTGCGTATCACATTGAGTATATGATTTTTAGTCATTGTTATCAGGTAGTTTCTCAGGCTGATGCCTACCCGAAGCTCCGAACGGAATTCCCAGAAACGGGTAAATACGTGCTGCACAGCGTCTTCTGCCATCGCAGAACTCATCAAATAGCGATAGGCCAATGCATAAAGCAATTTGTGATATTTATTGTAAACTGCAGTAAATGCCTCTACATCTCCCCGCTCCACTTTAGCAAAAAGTGTTTCATCGTCAATATCAGATGTTTGCGGGGCTTTACGCTGCATTTAAACTGTGTTTTTAAGGTTAAAAAATAGAATGATGCGGGCAAATATACTCATTTTTGATAAAGGTGGGGTATGGATAGGAGGTTTTTATGGATGAAGAGATGGAGAAAGTCTCTTTTTATATAAACTTCCCATTTGACGAATCGTTGTTCTTCTACCGAGCAAATTTGCAAACACTATTTATTTTTACAGAAAAGTTATTTCATCGTGACTATCACTTCTTTTTCAGCTTCCTGATATTCAAAATACAACGGAGATATAAAGATTTATTAGCTGACAGATAATTTTTGCAAAGAATTTACTTATGAACAGAATAGAAACAAAAGACGACTACCTGCCCCAAAAGAGACAGGTTTTCGTTTTACAATAACCTTTTCAGTTCCTCAATGTCAGGCAAGGCATTACGAAGTCGTTCCGGCATATCTTTGGATGCACGGTAGGTAGCGACTCCCATCGGCTTGTTATAATCACGAACTGCAAATTCTACAAAGGTTTGATTCATTTCTCTGCAAAGTATTATCCCAATAGAGGGATTTTCATGCGGCTTTCTGATATATGTATCTAAGGTAGACAGATAAGTATTCAACTGTCCCAAATAGGATGTACGGAATTTACCGGATTTCAACTCAACCGCAACTAGAGAGTTAAGTTCCCGATTGAAAAAGAGCAAATCAATAAACATATCTTCCCCTGCAACCTCCATGCGATATTGATTACCTATAAAACTGAAATCCTGTCCAAAAGTCATAATGAACCTCTTTACGTTAGCAACAATCGCCTTTCCTACTATCTTTTCGTCTAGGTCTTCCTCCTGTTCGTCTAGTTCCTCCACATTGATGAAATCAAGTAAGTACTCATCCTTGAATAAACAAACAGCTTTTAGTGCCTGTTTTGTATCGGGTAATGTTTGTGTGAAATTGTTAGGCAAGATACCTCGATGATTGTATAGGTCCGCTTTTAAATAATCCCTCAAAACATATTTGCTCCAATAACGAGTAGCACACTCATGTATATAATACAATCGCGCTTCCAAAGTCTTAGCTTTGGATATGATTTCGGTATGATGACTAAAGCCGATTGAAAGGAAATCAGTCCAATTGAATTCATCAGCCAGTGGCGGATGAATTTCTATAAGAAGCTATTTTTCATTCAACACCAAATCATCAGCCAATGGCGGATGATTTAAAACTTTATCCCACTCCTCGTAAAAAATACGCATATTTCTTATGCTTGTTGCTGAAAATCCCCTTAATCCTGGTAGTTCTTTCTGCAACATGGAAGATATTTGCTCTACTGCACCTTTCCCCCAAAAGCCCTTACGAGAATTTTCCGACACATAACGCCCAATACCATAATAAAGGGATAGCTGTTCCTTGTTCACCGATGCAGCAGCACGATACTGACTACGTAGAATAGCTTCTTTTATGGTCTTTACCGCTTCTATATAATTCCGTTTTATATCCATTTGTACTTTGTTATTGAGTGCAAAAGTACAAAAAGAATACTGGTAAAAAGATAATAAAAGTTTTTTTCTTTTCACCAACACTGATATTTTGCTACAGAACATGCCTTAGGATTAACTGTTGAGTTAACACCGGCAAGCTAAAAAGAGAATACTATATTTGATATTTTACATCAAGAGACTTGCATAATTAGCACATGTAAATCTCTTTTTTATGATAAAATGCGAAAATCCACTAAAAAAGAACAGCCTAAAAGACATTAATCTTCCTCTTTTCGTATATTTGAGGGGTCAAAATAAAAAAAGATCCCAAAAAGCTACAAAATACAGAGCTATGATAAATACACTCACCTCCTTACGGTTTATATTTGCTTTGATGGTGTTTGGAGCACATTGCTATACTATAGATAATTTTTTTGACACCCATTTCTTCAAAGAAGGATTTGTGGGTGTCAGTTTCTTTTTTTGTGCTAAGCGGCTTTATCATAGCTTATAATTATCAGAAAAAATTCAGTGAAAACAAGATAACCAAACGGGCTTTTTGGGTAGCACGCATCGCACGTATTTATCCCCTGCATTGGCTGACCTTATTTATCGCCGTTGCTTTAGGAAACTACGTCATTGCATCAGGAGCGATAGATTGGCTCAAGCACTTCTTAGCTTCACTCACATTGACAAATGCCTACATTCCAAAAGCCGACTATTTTTTCTCATTCAACAGCCCTTCGTGGAGCTTATGCTGTGAACAGCTATTTTACCTCTGCTTCCCATTCCTGATACCCATAGCAAAGGATTATAAAAAATTGTTCTGCGTTTTCTTAGTTTCTGCCATATTGATTTTGATCGGCATGCATTTTACACCGGAAACCGATATAAAAGGATATTGGTACGTCAATCCGATTACCCAGTTACCTGATTTTTTAGTCGGCATGCTGTTGTTTCAATTGTACGACCGTTTGAAGAGTAAAAACATCACTGCATATCAAGGAACTATCATTGAGATAGCATCCATCGCCTTATTTTTAGCCTTCTATCTCTATGCGGCTGAAATACCCAAAGTGTATCGGTATTCCTGTTACTACTGGCTTCCGGTTGCATTTCTTCTGATCAGCTTCTCCCTACAAAAAGGTATAGTCTCACGCCTCTTATCCAATCGTATTTTAGTGATTGGCGGAGAGATCAGTTACAGCTTCTATCTGATTCATCTTTTTGTGCTGCTGTCCTATGCAGAATGGCAAAAAGGAAGTAACTTTCATATAGCATGGTATATTTCTATTCCGATCTTATTCTGTATCACCGTCCTATTAAGTTTACTCTCCTACTACTATTTTGAAAAACCGATGAATAAACGAATTAAAACATTACTAAATAAATAATTCATGGAACAACTAAGCAACAAGAATCCTCGTATCGAGGTAGTAGATGCCCTACGAGGCTTTGCCGTAATGGCTATCCTTTTGGTTCACAGTCTTGAACATTTCATTTTTCCCGTTTATCCCACAGATTCACCAACTTGGCTAAACATACTGGATCAGGGAGTATTAAGCGGTGTTTTCACCCTATTTGCCGGAAAATCTTACGCAATCTTCGCTCTCCTGTTCGGATTTACATTTTACATTCAGAGCAATAATCAGAAGAAGCAAGGCAAGGACTTCGGCTATCGTTTCCTATGGCGTTTAGTTCTGCTGGCTGCATTTGCAACATTAAACGCTGCTTTCTTTCCTGCAGGAGATGTATTATTGCTATTTGTAATTGTCGGACTTGTCCTGTTCTTTACCCGGAATTGGAGTGATAAGGCTATTCTCATCACTTCCATTATCTTCTTGTTACAGCCTGTTGAATGGTATCATTACATAGCCAACCTGATTAATCCCGCACATCAGTTACCAGATCTGAAAGTAGGCGAAATGTACGCAGAAGTGGCAGAGTACACTCAGGCCGGCAACTTTTGGGATTTCATCTGGGGGAACGTTACTTTAGGACAGAAAGCCAGCTTATTATGGGCAGTAAATGCAGGACGCTTTTTCCAAACAGCCGGAATATTCCTCTTAGGCTTCTACATCGGCAGAAAGCAGCTTTTCGTTACGACGGAAAAGAATCTCCATTTCTGGATAAAGATACTGATAATCTCCGCAATCTCTTTTACTCCTCTCTATGCCCTGAAAGAGTTGATTATGCAGAACAGTACAATCATACAGCAAACAGCCGGAACTGCATTCGACATGTGGCAAAAGTTAGCTTTTACTTTCGTACTGGTAGCTTCATTCGTATTGCTTTACCAACGTGAAAAGTTCAGTAAAGCCGTCAGCAGCCTGAGATTCTATGGAAAAATGAGTCTTACGAACTATATATCCCAGTCCATAATGGGAGCACTGATTTACTTCCCTATCGGTTTGTATCTGGCTCCTTATTGTGGATATACGCTCAGTCTGCTAATCGGATTTTGCATGTTCCTTTTGCAAGTGAAATTCTGTAAATGGTGGTTAAGCAAACATAAACAAGGTCCATTGGAGCATATCTGGCATAAATGGACTTGGATGGGGACAAATAAATAGTGTCAGTAAAAGCAATCAGAACCGGTAAATCAACTCCCACCCCAGAATATGCCTGTCCAAATCACTCTCGTGCTGGTAGCAATAGAAAACGTCTGCCGACCAAGAGGACGACAGTTTAGCTTCCACCTCACCGCGGGCACGGAAGCGGGAAGCATGAAACCATTCATCTTTGCCCAGACCATGATATTGCTCCAAAGAAACATACGGTGACCATGTAGTTACCTTATAAGCAGCTTTCAGGCGGGTGCGGAGACGGAATTCATCCGCTCCGCATCCGTCGAAAGTATGCTGGAAACGTTCGCGCAGGGTGAACGTCCATTGTCGTTTTTTGAGAGTGAAAGAGACACCTGCATGGTAACGGTGCCGGGATTTCCAGCCGTCTTCACCACGGTTGCGGTAGTGGTATTCGTAACCGCCCTCAGCTTTTAGAAACGGAAGAAGAAGAACGGAAGTACCTACGCCGAAGCCCCAACGGTCTATCTCATCCAGTGCGTCACGGGTACGCATCTCGACATCTCCGTAAAGTTCCACTTTGGAGGATACATCGTGCCGGGCTTTCATCTTGTTCCAGGTCACGAAATCACTGTCCTGTGCCTGCAAAGGAGACAGACAGAAGACAAGCAGTCCTACACATAAAATGACGAATCCCCGTAATACAGAATATTTCTTTAGCATATTATCCTCAAAGGTTTACTTCAACTTATTTTCTTTGAAGATGCAAAGCTAAAGAAAGATTCTGTAATAAATCTGTAATACTCCTGTAATATCAAGAAATCACTTGATTTTATCGTATTGCTGTTCGGCCTTGATTTCCGTATACTTGGGTGCGTCAATCATTTCCACCAATGCCCTCAGCACCGGGCCTTCTCCCATCGGATCATTCTTCCACTGGGGACGATTATAATAGAATGACAAAGCGGGCATTATGCCCGTACCTGCACAGATAGCCGTTACATCACCCTCCGGAGTAATCTTGGTGAACATGCCTTTCAACCCTTCCCATGCCACATAGATATAGTCGGGATGCAGCCACCCTTGTTTCACCCCTCTAGCAATGCCGAAGACGAACATGGCGGTTCCCGTGATTTCTTCATAGGAATCTTCCTTATCCAGAAGCTGATGCCACAATCCGTTCGCACCCTGATAACGAATCAGTCCGTCCGCCTGCATACGGAAGTTCCGGATGACATCTTCACGCATCGGATGGTCGGCGGGCATTCGTGCCAACAAATCGGCAGTAGCCATGAAAACCCATCCGTTTGCCCTGGACCAATGGGCAACGCCATGCGCTTTGTTATCCGTGTGATAGCAATGATAGTACAGTCCTTTTTCGGGGCACCACAGGTAGCGGGTATAGTTCAGTATCTGATTGGCTGCATCATCAAAGTATTTAGCATCACCTGTCGCCTCTCCCATCCTGACCAGAAAAGAAAGGGCCATAAAGGCATCATCGGTCCAAATAGTATTGACATGCGGCCATAACCGGGCAATAGTGCCATCGGCAAGACGAGGTTCGGACACCATCAGGTGATGATCAGTCTGATCGATATACTTCTGGAAAGCCTGTTCCGGATGACGGCGGTTGAGCACAATCAGACTGGCGCCCATAGGACCATTATCATCCAGACGTTTATTCCGGTAAATCATGTGCCAATTCACATGGTTCACGGCTCTCCAACCTTCCTGCTCCAATGTTTGGTCATACAGGCGATGAAAGTAGTCCTGGTTTGCATCGTTGAAAATGAAATTCATGTTCTTCAGAACATAGTTCTCGTACTTCGAAGTACCTAATTTATCTCCCAACTCCATCAGGGCTATGTTGGTGACTCCGTTTGTGTAATGCCAATCCAGGTATTTGCTTTGTACTTTCACATTCTTATTTAAAGGTACATTTTTGAGCGATGTGTAGGTCTTGCCACTTTTCTTATCTACAAAATCATAGGTTGTTGACTTCAGAATGCGGTCGGCAATCATCACAGCAGTTTCTCTGGCTTTCTCATTGGTCTGCGCAATCAATGAAGTGCTGCACAGCAGGGCGAATGAGAAGATCAAATAAGTATATATCTTTTTCATTTGTTTATCAGGAATATGTAGTTTTCAATATTAGTATATCCGTTGGAAGCTATCTTCATAGCGTCGGACGGATCATTTTTATCAAGTCCGTATCTATCTTCAAAGTCATCGGGCATACCATCATTATCCGTATCCAATGGTTTGGTCCCCGACTTTATTTCACCGGGGCCTTGTGTAGGCAGGTCCATCTCCGTGAGAATAATTCCTCCCTTCTTACCCAATGAAGTTAATTCTTCAACAAGATAGCTATCTACCTGATCACGGGCGGGTAATGAAGCTCCGCCATGTTGCACAATCCATTCGTAAGCATCCCGAGCGGTCATCAAACCTTCGATAGCGGGATGCACATCCGACGGTTTATCCAGAAAAGTAGGAGTTATCACAACTTCAGTACCAGACTCTTGTTTCCGTTTCGTACAATCTTCACGGGTCAGTTCACGACCGTTCAGCACTCCATCCTTATTTTCATCATAGTAGTTGCCGGATAAATAGGTACGAAAATGTTCGTTATAGCGCGTGAAGGGAGCTGTGGCTCCCAGCGTTTTTCCATCATAATTTAAAGTAGCACCTACTATGAAATAGTTATTCCGGATATCGGCTTCGGAAGTCTGTTCCGTATCACCCATGATATAAGCACCGCCATTACCCCAGTTGTAAACTACGTTATTTACAAACTGATTCAGACCTTTCACTTTCGGATTACGGGTTTTATTGTCGATATACAGGCTACGGTATAAAGTCACTCCGTTTTCAGCCGTAGTCTGGATAAGTCCACCGCAAGAATGCGGTTGCAGGCCTTGCCCTATAAAGGAGTTCTGGATAGTTATATTCCGGGGCTGATCGCCCGGTTTCTTCGGATCTCCATTGATGGAAAAACATTCATCACGTCCCCAGGTGACCGACATGTGATCAAAAATCATATTCGCTCCGTAAGCGACACCGGCGGCATCTTTACCGTCTTTACCGTTCACTCCCATCCGTATGCGCAGATAGCGGCAAATGAGATTGTCGGCCCCGGAAAAAGAAACATGATTTCCATAAATGACAATTCCGTCACCGGGAGCCGTTTGTGCAGCAATAGTCAGATTCTTGGAAAAAGCAAGCGGAGATTGCAGGCGAATGATTCCCGCAACATCAAAAACAACGATTCTTCCGGGTTTACTCACCGCATCACGCAAAGAGCCTTTTCCCGAGTCGGCAAGCGTAGTGACGTGATAGACCTCGCCATGTCTTCCGCCTACCGCATTGCGCCCGTACCCTTCTGCTCCCGGAAAAGCAAGTACTTCTCCGTAATCAGGGAAAGGAACAGACGGACCGGAAATCTCCTCTTTTTCATCACAGGCCAACAGGACCCATGCCAGAAGAAGTATTCCAATTGTAGCATATCTCATTATTCTAATCTCCTATTTTTAATCTTTCTGTTTTTTATCAATAAGTTAGTATTCGGAAACCGTTATCCAGCGCGGGTCACCATATTCCTGGGTATAAACCGTAGACCCGGTATTGATAATCGTAAAGTCACCATCCTTAGCATTCCTGAAAAATGAAGAATCCGACATACCCAAATCTATCAACGTCAGTCCAGTATCGGCTGCCTGCTCAAAGTCTGTGGTGCAATAATTATTCTTTCCCGTCAGATTGACTTGTCCCGGAACCAGAGCTTTTCCTGCACTATATCCAAAGACACAGGCATTAACAGATAGCGGCAATGCTACAGACAGTTTAGAGAAATTGCCAATTGCCGTATACGATGACTTGCTTGTAGCCCAATTATAGAATGTACAATTCGAAATAGAAACCTTAGCGTTAGCCGAAACCGGCACATCGGCGGTAAGCACTCCAAAGACGCCCGGCGAGATATAAAACTCATAGAAGGTGGAATTAGTTACAGAAACATCATTCCAGACGTTGGAACCTTTATTAATGGCATGTATGAATCCGAATTGCTTCGTTACATATTTGGTGTCATTGATTCCGGTAACCAGACAATTATCAATCCGAATATGGTTGATAGTCGTCATTCCTTCGCTGGCATCGTTCATCATCAGAACGGTAGAAGGCAGGACAATATCGGAGTTACGGATTTCAAAACGATCTATCGTGATATCAGTTCCGGCATCGTGCTTGCCGATATTCAACAAGCGTGTTTTGCTACCGCCACTTCCTCCGGATACGATTGGTTCTTTGACATTCACATTCTCAACAATAAAATAGTTGATTTCAGGAATATTATTCACTTCCGGTTTAATGATGAAGCCACCTTTACGTATATAGAGCGTAGGACGATCTCCGGGATTAGCCAAGAATGCAATGCTTTTCGTCAGTTTGATGTCACCGGTGCTACTTTCGGGAAGTCCGTCTGCCGACAGATAATAATCAACCCCGTTTTTCAATTGAAAGATCAAACTTGATTGACTGTCATCATTCATTCCCTCTTTTATCTTCGACAGTAAGTCAACGCCATCCGTCACCAGAACGGCACCGGAAGGCATACCGGCTGTTGTAAATTTCTGCCGGTTGTACTTTTCCGCACCCTCAGGAGCTTTGCTATTGGTCAATGCAACATAGTAGGATGTGCGGGGAGTCAATCCTGAAATTACATACTTGCCTGAAGCTATTTCCGATCCGGACAAGTCAAAGTGCTTTTCATCCGTTCCATTTTCCTGTTGCCAGATGGAAACACCGTCCACAGGATTCTGGTCAGAGACTCTCCATTCTATCACAGCCGAATTCTCCGTTATCTGGTGTTCATCCAATGCATAAAGTACCTTGGGTATGATACGCGTCAAAGTGGTGATAAGAGAAGAATATTCCGTCCAGTTTGAAATGATATCCAGGCTCTCATTATTCGCTCTTACCCGGGCATAATAACCTGTTTCATAACGCAAACCTGTAAAAGTGCATTTACCGTTGTTTACGGTCTGCGTTGCAGCGGGTTCCGACTGGAAAGTTTGGTCACGCGAAAGCTCCACCGTATAAGAGGTCGCTTCTCCGGATGTTCTCCAGGCAAGTGTAATCGAATTACCTTCCGCAAAACAGGAGGAGGCTATGAAGGAAGGTCTGAACAGGCGGGGCAGCTCTTCCGCCTCATCCTTGCATGAAGTAATATTCAATAGACAAAATGCCAATACAGGTATCAAATATATCAATAACTTTTTCATACTCTCTTTTTTAATATCCATAATAATTCTTCAACAGTCCCTGATGGCTTGACAATGCATCGGGAGGTATAGGTACCAGATAGCGGACCGGATCGGTTTCCGGATTCACAGTTGCGGCATTCGATTCATTGATATAGCCGTAAAAGGAAAACAAGACAGCAGGGGCAGGAACCCATTGACGCGGATTCGAGGTATTCTTGACCTGCGTGCAATATTGATTACATATATTGATAAGTGTATATCCCGTAGGTGCCTTTGAAGGATAGGATTCAAAAGCCTCATCATAAGAGTTCTTGCCTCCTTCTTTATACCAGTCTATGGTCTGCGATACACATACGGCAGCCGGATTCACGGCATCGACCATTTTGTAATAAGCAACTGCCGGATAAGATTCAAAACGTTCATCATAAGTAGGTTCCTCAAATGCAGTGGTCGTATTCTCATATTGCTTGGTACGGGCAACTTTTCCTAACGTAATCCAATCAAAATACAAGTTATAAAGGGTCTTTCCATACAGATTCCAACGCGCCAGATCATATCTTCTATGCTTTTCACCCCCGAATTCCCATGCGCGCTCTTTAACGATTGCATCAAAGAAATCTTCTTTTGAAGTAAGTTTATCGACATAAGTGTCTACCATTTCCGGCTGATCTTCCGCCGCGAAAGCACGGTTGCGGACTTTTTTCAGAGCCTCTTTGGCTTGGGGTGTAGGACCGTTATGATTCTCATTGGCAGCTTCGGCATACATCAGTAGTACGTCTGCATACCGCATATAAGTGTAATTGATTCCGGTACCTTTATTGGAAGTACTGCCCAGAGGAGTTGCCATAAACAGGCGGTTCCATTTTCCGCAATAAACCGTAAGGGCGGCTATCGGTTTCTGGACTATATTAGTCATTCCAGAATTTTCATAGCGGAACATCTCGCACGTAAGATCGCGGTGCAAGTCCTTATTATCAAACGACAGCATATAGGTAAGCGCCAGTTTGGAACCTCCCGAAGAATATCCATGCGGAGCATTAGATGCATTCTGTCCCTCTGAGTTCTTTTGCGAAACGATGTATGTCCCCCAGGAATATCCCAACTCTCCGGAGCCTCCTACCTTTGCCGGTACATCGAAGATATTATCATCATTCACCGGAACAATCCAACTACATTCGTCCACCCAAACCTGACGGAATGAGCGATTCAGCGAGTGTTTGCCTTCATTAATTACTTTACCTGCATATTTCTCGGCTATCTCATAATATTTCTGCCAGTCATCATTGCGCTGCATTGAACCGATAGCGGCAGGATTCGAGTAATCCGGACGCAGAGTCCATCCTCCTCTATACAATGCCATACGGGCAATCAATCCCTGGCAAAACTCTCTTGATGCCGCTTCCACTCCCCTGTCCGATTCTTCCGCATACCACATGACCGGTTCAACTTCAATCAGGTCATTGATCATGTCTGTCAATATGATGTCACGGTCAGTTGCACCGATAAACAGTTCATCCTTGTTTCCTGCCGGTTTCCGCCTGTAAGGAACGTCTCCCCAGTTTCTCACCAACTCCAGATAGTACATGGCACGCAGAACTTTCGCCTCACCATAATAATGCATTAACCGCGAAGGCTTCGTTTTATCAGCAGCCTCAAACAGAGGACTTTGTTCGATACCTTCTATCACGTCATTCGTTCTGTTCACTCCATCATACATCCCTGTCCAGATGCTGCCGTACGAACTGATGTCACCTGCACTCGGTTCGAAAGCACTCTCTTTCAGATTGGACGACGTAGTAACCGTAGTAAACTCCACATCCGTATTAAACAGCATTTTCTGGGCCAGGTTGCCTACCCATCCCTTACCACTGACCATCGGTACGTACATGCCATTGACGGCAGTCGCAATCTCCGATTCACTGGTAAATATATAATCTTTATCAAAAGTGGAAGGCGAATTTACATTCAGGTAATCTTCACAAGATGTAAGTATCATCAATATGATAACTGGAATATAAAATTTTCTCATGGTTCAATTCTATAGTATTAAAAATTCAAATTCATTCCAAGCGTATAAACACGACTGCGAGGAGTCACGTTATTATCTATACCCGGCGTCAAACCTTTCTGTATATTCACTTCCGGATCATATCCGCTATATCCCGTCAAAGTAAACAGGTTACTACCGGAGAAGTACAGACGCAGACTCTTGACTCCCAGGCGGCTCAACCAGCGTTGTGGAAATGTATATCCCACAGTCAGCGTACTCAGACGCAGGAATGAACCGTCTTCAATCAAATCGGTCATTGTGATACCCTGTGTAACGGACATCCAGGAATAAGTGGCGGCATTCTGATTTAATGCAGCCAATACAACCGGATCACTGGAAACATTGACACCGGCATCATCCACATAGCGGAAACGGCGTGCCAAATTCATATTGGTAGACAGATTGGAATAGTTGCGACGAACAGCCGAATTCAAATAGAGTTTATTGACGTTGAATACATCAAAATCGCACATATAATTAAAGAACGCGGTAAAATCCAAGTTCTTCCAACTGCCGGAAAGGCCAAAACCACCTGTTACCTTCGGATTCGTATTTCCAATGACTGTCATGTCTTCTTCCGTTATCAGGTCTGAGTCGGAATCAGACAGTTTCTTGAACTTCATTGCTCCCGGTTTAAAGCTAAAGTTACCTGAGCTGAATGAAGAATTATCCGGAACTCCCGGTTTCAAAGTCCACTTCTTCGTCGTTTCATCAAAATTAAAATCGTCAACCGTATAAAAACCATCATTCACAAAACCATAGATGAGTCCCATACTTTTGCCTACTTCCATTTTACAATTGTAGGTTCCATACCAGTTGGACAAGGAAGCTTTTGTTTTCCATTCCGTCTCACCGGAAGAAAGCTTATCGACTTTGTTCTTATTAAAGGCCACATTGAAACTGGCAGACAGATTAAAGTTCTTTGTCTGGACGATTTTACCGTTCAATGAAAGCTCAACTCCTCTATTGGAAGTCCGGCCTACATTTGTCATCTGTCGCGAGTAACCTGATGAATTAGGAATGATTGACGGCACCAGCAAATCTTTAGTTGTATTCCAGTATACATCGACTGTACCGGTTAAACGATTTTTGAAGATACCGAAATCCAAACCGAGATTTCGTGTAACGGTAGTCTCCCATCTCAAATCCGGATCATACAAATAAGCCTGATCTGCAAACTGATAATAATTATATTCTTCATTATTGAAACCCGGAGCGCTTGATCCGCTATACACACGATAGATGTTATGCCACAAATCATCACTGATACGGTTGTTACCAGCCAACCCGTAACTTGCTCTCAACTTCAGTTCTAAAATAAACCTGACCGATTTCATCCATTTCTCTTTGGAAAGTCTCCAAGCTATGGAACCGGCAGGAAACACGCCCCATTGCTTACCGGGTGCAAACTTCGTCGAGCCGTCTGCACGAAATGTAAAAGTGGCATAATAACGGCTTTTATAATCGTACAAGGCACGACCAAAGAAAGAGGCAGTTCTGTCCGGAGCAGCTTTATAACTGGTGCTCTGGTGTGGAGTGCCCAATGCAAAGTTTTCAAGAGCCGCTTCTGCCGTAATGGAAACCGGGAAATAACGTGCACTCATAAAAGTATTGTTATTCTGCGAATGGTTTATTTCCTGTCCAAGCATCAGGTTTACATTATGAATTTTACGGAACAAATTGCGATAGGTCAGCGTATTTGCCAGTCGGTACGACTCTTTATGTGTTTTAGTACGCTTAGCCGAAGGCATATTATTCATTCCCGCAGCAGACGCCGTGCCGGATAAAGCTCCATAAAACTGATCATCATTCGAGTCCGTTGTGCTGATGCCATATTCGGAGCGGAATTGCATTCCTTTAAACATATCCCACACCAAAGCTGCTTTGAGGCTGATTGCAGTTTCTTCCCTTTTTCTATAGTTCTGCTTATTTTCCTCCAACGGGGTATACTTCTGGTTTAAGGAATTACCATCTTCGTCCAGATTTTCATCATCATCATCCGGATCGAGGGATGCGCCGGAAGTCAGTCCGTTTGTGGGACGAAAACGAAGAGCCGTGACAATATTGGTTCCCGATGTACCTGCTCCGTCAATGGTACGGGTGCGATATGTGGCATTCGTCTCCAGTTTCAGGTTCTTGAATAATTCATGGTTCAGCTTCAGAATAATATTGTTACGTGACAGACCGGAACCTATCAGCTGTCCCTCATCTTTATTACGGTTATAACTTAGATTAAATTTCGTCTTTTCACTACCGCCGCTGATAGTCAGATTATAATATTGTGAAATCGGATTGCCTCCCAATACTTCATCCTGCCAGTCGGTAGAGTCCGTATATTTGTATAAGTCAATATCGTCATAATAGCCAAAATTCTTAATAAAAGTATCAGCCGATCCTTTACGTATCATCTGGTACTCGTACTCCGCCATCACAAATTCATAGTTGTTCATTACTGGTAACTTCCCTGCCAGTGTACGTGTCTGTACATAGCTATTGAATTGAACTGAGGTCTTACCCATCTTCGGGTTCTTCGTGGTTACGATGACTACACCATTCGCACCTCTGGCACCGTAAACAGCAGTCATAGAAGCCTCTTTCAAGACATCAATAGACTCGATATCCGTAGGCGGGATACCACTCAAATCATCAACCGGAAAGCCGTCGACCAGAAACAACGGTGAATTGTCCTGAGTGATTGATCCTCCACCACGTACACGAATACTGATTTCAGCATCCAATGCACCATCTGTTGTGGTGATCTGTACACCTGCCATCTTTCCCGCCAAGGCATCGGCCACAGAGGCAGAGGCAACTTTAGAGATAGATTCCGAGGAAACAGACGCAATAGATCCCGTCACATCACTACGGCGAATATTGCCATATCCCAAGACTACAACCTCATCCAATAATTCGCTGTTTTCTTTTAATGTAATTTTTGCCAGTTCCTTACTGCCGGACTTTAGTTCAACGGTCTGGTAACCGATATAGGAAATTAAGATAGTAGCACCATCAGGAACATCGTTCAACGTGTAATTTCCATCAAGATTAGTGGTTACACCATTAGTAGTGCCTTTCACCATTACAGTAGCACCGATTACCGACTCACCGGTTTCATCTACCACTGTTCCCTTTATAGTTCTTGTTTTCGACTTCGGGACATCATTCCCGATTTTTTGTTTGCCTACAGATATTGTATTATTATCCCTATTGAAAAACAAATTGGTTTGCTCCGTAATCTTGTCTAGAACAGTCTGTAGGGGACTATTCTTTACTTTGATAGATATGCGCGGAGCAGTGTTCACAACATTTTGATCATAAAAGAATTTCAAGCCTGTCTGCTTGCCCAACTGAACAAAAACATTCTCTACAGTTTCATTCTGAACGTTCAACGTTACAGTTTTTTCCTTCTGAGCTTGCGCCTGATCAGGCATCAATGACAAGCATACGAATAGTAAAAAACTAAAAACGAATGTATATTTCTACTTTTCCTTTTGGAATTAGGAAGATTATTCATTTATTTGTGCGTTTTAGTAATTGATAAAATTAATTAGAACAAAGGAGTAATTCGCGATACATGATTCACGCGGGTCGAAACGAATGAATACCTGTTCGCATTACGAGATAGGGGCTTCTCTGTGAGACAGCTCCTATTTTTCTTAGAGGAGACGCTAAGTGGGTGCTTTCATATTCTATATTCTCTTTTAATTAAAGGTTAAACATATTAATACTCACATATATTATAATACACATCCGTTTACCAGCCGGACGTATATCCATGCTTTTTTGCTACTTGAATAAGAAGATATGATTTCCTTCTTTTCTATACCGGATGCCACTGGTATATTCCATTGATTGGAGCACCGCCTCCAAACTTTTATTTTCATGTTCTCCGGAAATCAGGTTGTTGAACTCCTGTCCTTCCGCAAACGTAATGCGACAATTATACATGCGTTCAAGCTCTTTGGCCACATCGCGCACCGGAGTGCTGCTGAAACGTAATCCACCTTTGCGCCATACGGCAACATCACGTTCTTCGCGCCGTTTGCTGTATTCACCGGAAAGTGTATTGATCGACACTTGTTCCTTAGCCTGCAAACGCATCATCGCTTCAGGCAGATCCACCTGTACTTTGCCACTCTCCACATCTACAGAAACAACTTCATCCGAAGAATAAGCTTTCACATCAAAGCAAGTTCCCAAAACCCTTACATCAAAACGGGCGGTCCTGACAATAAAAGGTTGCTTTTCGTTTCGTTGAACCTGAAAATAAGCTTCGCCTTCCAGTTCTATCTGCCGTTCATCTTCTACAAAACTGTTCGGATAGCGAACACGGGAACAGGAATTTAAGATCAGCTGTGTTCCATCCGGTAACCGGATTTGTCTGGATTCACCATAAGAAGTAGAGGCTTCCAAATAAGAAATCTGCTGTTTATCCATATAACCCAGTAGATTGATTCCCCCGAAAATGAGCAGTACAACAGCAGAAGCACTTGCCACCGTCAGGACTATCCGCCGAAACCAGGTGCGTTTCTTATGTTCGATGCGTTTCAGTAACCGACTGGCTTCTTCCTTATATTTTTCACGTTCCATGCCGGTGGTGAGCTCTTCCATAGCGGCTTCTTTCCAGACCTCTGTTGCCAGTTCATCCAGCATTTGGGCATGAATATCATCTTTTAGTCGGGATAATAATCCACGGGCCTCTTCCTGGGTGTACATATCATCCAGATAACGGCGCATTATAGATTTGTCTGTTACATCATTCTTCATTGTGCGGGCTCTTTTAGTATAAAGGTCATGAAAACTTTTCCTTTACATAGAGTAATACACAGTAAAGGAAAACATCTAGGGTGTGATTAACATTTATTATGTATTAAGGCAAATCAGCAGCAATAGCAAATCCACATATTCACTGCCTGAATACTTAATGAGATAGGTACGAATCAACTTAAGGGAGGTAGATATATGCTCCTGAACGGTGTTGATGGAGATGCCCAACTTATCTGCAATCTCTTTATGGGAGAGCTGGGCTTCACGACTCATCTCGAAAATCTCACGCTGGCGGGGAGTCAGCTGCTGCAAGGCATGGGAAATGAGGGATTTCAAATCATTCAGCATTACTTCACGTTTGGTATCTTCCGTGTAGTCCAATGCCTGTGAAAGAATACTCTCCTTTAGTTTTTCCTCATTAGCGGCGTTGCGCAACTGGTTCAGTATCCGGTTGCGCATAATGGTGTAGAGATAGGAAGAAAAGGAAGCATCGGGATTAATGAAACGGCGGCTTTGCCAAACTACAGTGAAAGCATCCTGAAAAACATCTTCTGCATACTCTCGCGATTTAAGGAAGCGCATTGCAAAGTATATCAGACGGTTTTTATAAGTGGCATACAATTCACAAAAGGCGTCCTCATCCCCCTCTATCAAGCGGAGAATGAGTGAACGTTCTTCTGAGAAATTATCTGCACACATATAGCAATCTTTAGCTTTTTCAGGAAACAAAAGTTTAATAGATGCTGCAAACGTATGTAAAATCCGGGAAATAAAAAAGGGAAAAGATAAAATAAGAAAAAAGCATAGCTTACTTATTCTATCAATTTATTCCTGTGAAATTCGTTTCAGGTGTTCTTCTATCTTTTGAAAAAATGATGCCAGATGCGAACCATCTACAAAGGCATGATTTACATAAATGGATAAAGGAAATACCAGACGCCCCTCGCGGGTTACCGCTTTACCGGAAGTCATCAAAGGATAACTGCAACCATTGCCGGCTTCGGCCAGCGTATAGGTGGTGGCAGTGAAATACATTTTGGGGACAGCGCTTAAATGCACTACATCATAATCTCCCTGTTTTGCCAACTCCTCTTCGGCACCATAAGGATTGCCATCTTCGGGGATATTGGTTATTAACTCATACGCTTCGGCATAAAAGCGTTTGAAATCTTCGTGGTAAGGAATCCGAACCGTATAAAAGGTCTTTCCGGGAACAGCTATCGGAGAAATGATATCCACTTCATCATGAAAAATAACTTGTCCGTTCTTGTCGGTACGATAACGAAGTTCCGGAACTTCATTCGCCGAACGCACTACGGCATACAGATAATAGAGAAAAAAGGAATGGCCCGAGGCTCTCGCTGCGGCACTGGCTTCGGTACAATCAATCTCTGTGGTAATGGAATACCAAGAATTTACAAAGCCCCGGAAGAAATTGTAATTATCCCGGCGCTCCCATGTCTCGATGTCTACAATATGTCTCATAAAGTTATTGATTAATCAAAAATGCCCGGTCGCATGATATCAGCCGGGCATTCGTTCGTTTATTTTCCTTTCTTATAGTTTTCCAATCCTGTTTGCAGGAACTCGATATACTTAGGAATGTCCTCGTCATACGAATAAGATTTATTCAAAGGACGACCTTCATTATCTATCAGCACATAGAAGGGCTGTGCATTGGCACCGAATTTAACGCGTTGGAGATAACTCCACTTATCGCCTACTGTACGCAATGTACGTTCCCGGCCGTTTTCTGTCACTTTAACAGGTGAGGTCAACGGGGTTTTATTATCTACATAAAGTGTAATAAGTACGTAGTCGTTGTTGATAATGTCACTTACCTTAGAGTCTGTCCATACAGCAAGCTCCATCTTACGACAGTTTACACAACCATACCCGGTGAAGTCGAGCATTACAGGTTTGCCATGCTGACGGGCATATTCCATACCCAAGTCGTAATCATCGAACTTGGCATGCACTTCATTATTATAGAGGTTGAAGTCCTGAGTCTGCATAGGCGGCGCAAAAGCACTGACCGCCTTCAACGGAGCACCCCACAAACCGGGAACCATATATACAGCAAATGCCAGCGAGAAAAGTGCCATAAAGAAGCGGCCCACTCCCACTTTCGTATCGTCATCATCGTGCGGGAACTTGATCTTACCCAACAGGTAGAAGCCCAATAAAGCAAACAGAACAATCCACAATGCCAGGAACGTTTCGCGGTCGAGGATGCGCCAGCCATAAGCCAGGTCGGCTACAGAGGGGAACTTCAGAGCGAAAGCCAATTCCAGGAAACCGAGGGTAACTTTAATGACATTCATCCAACCGCCTGATTTCGGCATAGACTTCAGCCAGGACGGGAACAGGGCGAACAGTGTGAACGGTAATGCCAAAGCAATAGCAAAACCGAGCATACCGATAGCCGGAGCTATCACGCTGCCTGTTGTAGATACCTGTACCAGCAAGAAACCGATAATAGGACCTGTACAAGAGAAAGACACCAGCGAAAGCGTGAATGCCATCAGGAAGATACTGAGCAAACCGCCTGTTGCTTCCGCCTTACTGTCTACTGCGTTGCTCCATTTAGAAGGTAACGTCAGTTCGAAAGCTCCGAAAAAGAGGCTGCAAACACAACCAGCATCAGACAGAAAAGGATATTGAACACGGCATTCGTGGAAAGTGCATTCAGTGCACTGGCACCGAAGATCAACGTAATGGCCAAACCTAAAGTTACGTAAATCACCACGATAGAAGCGCCATACGTCCAGGCATCTCGAATACCTTTCTTTTTATCTTTAGAACGTTTCAGGAAGAAACTTACAGTCATAGGGATAATAGGCCACACACAAGGCGTGAACAATGCCAACAGTCCACCGAGGAATCCGGTGATAAAGATATAAATCCATGACATGTCGTCCTGTGAAGTGGTTTCACCATAAGATTGCAGATCATTGATAACAGGTTTCCACAAGTCAATGTTGCCCGCCACATTTATATCCGTCGGACCATCTGCACCACCTATTATACTGATGGAAGCTGTATCAGCAGGAGCTTCAGTTTGTGAAGTGGGCTGAACTTCCGGTTTCGTTTCCTCTGCCGGAGCTGTTACCTTTTCAGCAGGAGTTGTGGCTGCTGCACCTTTAGCGGCTTCCGCTTTACCTGAAAAATTAAATTCTACCTGCGTAGGAGGCAAGCAGTTTTCATCATTACAAGCACCGAATTCCAGAAAACCTTCAATCTTATAATCTCCTCCTGTGAGCTTCAGTTTCTGGATAAATTGTGCCGTAGACTCAAAATAGCGTACGTTCATCTCGAACAACTTATCATAAGAAGCTATTTCTTTTCCTTTCGGCTGCAACTTTCCTACAACTGTAGCACCGGAAATCTTCCCTACATTGAAGGTAGCCGAGATAGGACCACCGTCACCCAGGTCGGTAGAATATACATGCCAACCCTTGTCGATAGTAGCGGTAAATACAATTTCCGCCTCTCCCGCTGCAAGCGTCTTCAGTTCCGACTTAAACTTGACGGGCTCCTGTATCTGCGCTTGTGCCACGACAGCAATCAGCAACAGACAAATGGATAGTATTTTTCTCATCCTTATAATCTATAATTTATTATTAAATCTCGTAGTCAACACAGGCGCGATTCTCCTTTACATCAGCAATCAGCTTGCCTGCTGCCACATGCTCGGGATGAGTAGCATAAAATTTCACGTCGTCCAACGTATCAAATTCGCTGTAGAGGGCAATGCTCCAAGTTTCGCCGGGATTCATATTGAGTCCAACTTCTATCTTACGTATAACAGATATTTTAGCTGGTAAAGCCTCGATAGCGGCCTTGAATTCTTTCATTGCTGTCAGCTTTTTGTCAGCCGGAGCTTCGTCTTTTAATTTAAATAATACAATGTGTTTGACCATAACTTTGCAATTTTAATGATTTATCTATATATTTGTCAACCGAAGCGATTAATATTAACCGCAAAAATACTCGTTTTGTTTTAAATATACACTTAAACGGATGTTAATAATAGGAATTGCAGGCGGAACTGGCTCGGGAAAAACCACCGTCGTACGTAAAATCATTGAAAGCCTGCCGGCAGGTGAAGTGGTACTGTTACCGCAAGACTCTTACTATAAGGACAGTAGCCATGTACCTGTAGAAGAACGACAGAACATCAACTTTGACCACCCGGATGCCTTCGAGTGGAGTCTTTTATCTAAACATGTAGCCATGCTGCGTGAAGGAAAAAGCATTGAACAACCCACCTACTCGTACCTTACTTGTACACGAGAGCCCGAAACGATTCATATCGAGCCACGGGAAGTAGTGATTATTGAAGGGATTCTTGCCCTGTGCGACAAGAAACTGCGCAGCATGATGGACCTCAAAATCTTTGTGGATGCTGATCCGGACGAACGTCTGATTCGTGTCATACAACGGGATGTAGTGGAGCGTGGACGTACGGCAGAAGCGGTTATGGAGCGGTATACCCGTATCTTGAAGCCTATGCATCTGCAATTCATCGAACCGTGCAAACGATATGCGGACCTGATTATACCCGAAGGAGGAAATAATCAGGTGGCAATCGATATTCTGACGATGTATATAAAGAAGCATCTGTAAGTTAGTGATTAGTGAATGAGTGATAAGTGATTAGTTATGAAAGCAACCGCTAATGTTTTCCTGATTGCCTTGCTATGTCTGTGCTGCCTGTCGGCGTGCGGAAATAAACGGCATGGTTCCATGCCCGATGAAGCTGTGGGCGATTTGCAACAGATAAAAGATAGCGGTGAACTCGTTGTACTGACGCTATACAGTTCTACTTCTTACTTCAACTATCGTGGCCAGGAAATGGGGTTCCAGTACGAGTTGAGTGAACAGTTTGCCAAAAGTCTCGGGGTAAAACTGCGCGTAGTGGTGGCAAGGAATGTACAGGGACTTATAAAAAAGTTACTGGCAGGCGAAGGAGACATTATTGCCTACAATGTCCCCATCACGAAGGAATTAAAAGATAGTCTGATCTATTGCGGTGAAGAGGTCATCACACACCAGGTTATTGTGCAACGCGCAGGTGGGAAGACAAAACCGCTGACGGATGTAACAGAACTGATAGGTAAGGATGTATATGTAAAGCCCGGGAAATATTACGACCGTTTGGTAAATCTGGATAAAGAACTCGGTGGCGGCATCCATATCCACAAAGTGACTAATGACAGCATTTCAGTGGAGGACCTCATCACACAAGTATCCCAGGGAAAGATTCCTTATACGGTGGCCGATAATGACGTAGCCAGACTTAACACTACGTATTACCCCAACCTGAATATTAAATTATCCATCAGTTTCGACCAAAGGGCTTCCTGGGCGGTGCGCAAGGATAGTCCGGAACTGGCAGCCGCCGCTAATAAATGGCATGAAGAGAATATGACTTCTCCCGCCTACACTGCCAGTATGAAGAGATATTTTGAGATCAGCAAGGCAACTCCACACACTTCTATCCTTTCTCTTCGTGAGGGAAAAATCTCGCACTTCGACGAATTATTCAAAAAGTATGCTTCGGAAATAGACTGGGACTGGCGATTGCTTGCTTCTCTGGCATATACAGAGTCGAACTTTGATACGACAGCCGTTTCATGGGCCGGTGCCAAAGGGCTAATGCAACTGATGCCTGCTACAGCACGTGCAATGGGACTCCCCGAAGGAAAAGAACAGAATCCGGAAGAAAGCGTGAAGGCTGCCATAAAATATATCAATGCTACCAGTAAGAGTTTCTCTTCAGTACCGAAAGAGGAGCGGCTCAACTTCGTACTTGCTTCCTACAATTCGGGTATCGGCCACGTACAGGATGCAATGGCACTGGCTGAGAAATATGGAAAGAACAAGTATGTCTGGAAAGACAATGTAGAAAACTTCATCTTATTGAAAAGCAATGAAGAATACTTCACCGACCCTGTCTGCAAAAACGGATACTTCCGTGGAATAGAGACATATAACTTTGTGAGGGATATTATGGGGAGGTATGAGACGTATAAGAAAAAGATAAAGAAATAGTGATTAGGGGGTTATCACTAACCCCTAATCACTAAAATAAGTTCAGCTTATTCTTCTGCGCTTCCTCCAACGAAACAGTCTTCGGTGCTTGCGTAACGCTCTTTTCACGCAACCGTTGATATTCTGAGCTTAATTTTTCTTTTAATTCTTCTTTGGCTTTCGGATTCATCAAGCGGGCGGCTACTGTTGCATTCTGCGAAGCATCTTTCAGATGAACTACAGGAGCATGATAGACAGGAGCTATTTTCAATGCTGTATGCAGTTGAGAGGTAGTAGCGCCACCTATCAATAAAGGAATATCGGCACCTACCTTTTCCAGTTCCATAGCCACGTGTACCATTTCTTCCAATGATGGGGTTATCAGACCACTGAGTCCAATCATATCCACCTTTTCTTCCAAGGCACGCTGAACAATCGTTTCGGCAGGTACCATCACACCAAGGTCTATAATCTCATAACCATTGCAGGCCATGACCACAGAAACGATATTCTTGCCTATATCATGTACATCACCTTTCACCGTAGCAAGCAGGACTTTTCCGGCGGAAGTGGAGCCTTCTTGTTTTTCCGCTTCAATTACAGGCTGAAGAATGGCAACGGCTTTCTTCATGGTACGGGCTGTTTTCACCACCTGGGGCAAAAACATCTTTCCGTCGCCAAAGAGCTCACCTACATAGTTCATACCTGACATTAAAGGACCTTCGATGATATCCACAGCTTTCGGATAAAGTTTCAGGGCTTCTGCCAAGTCTTCCTCCAGATAATCACCAATTCCTTTTGTCAAAGCATGTTTCAAACGTTCTTCCACACTTGTTCCATTACGCCATGAAAGAGGGGCAACTTGTTTATCAGTGGCATTACCTTTCTGTTGTTCGGCAGCAGCTTTCAGTTGTTCAGCAGTTTCTATCAGGCGTTCGGCAGCATCGGGACGAC